>Ga0209225_1000241_pt1 | contig 65994 bp, 71 predicted proteins | sample WasSprMetagenome_FD_184732 | JGI IMG/M metagenome (GOLD analysis project Ga0209225, IMG submission 184732) | Sulfidic aquatic microbial communities from Washburn Spring, Yellowstone National Park, USA - WS (SPAdes) (version 3) | ecosystem: Environmental > Aquatic > Thermal springs > Hot (42-90C)... | reverse complement strand
AACACACCTTTCCTCGAGGGCTGGACTGGAAGCCCTTAAGGATGCTACTTGCGACACTTGCCCCCATTATCTCCTGCTGGGTGGTCAGAGGCTAGGTCCCTTTGCCAAGGTGCACCCCTCCATAAAGAGAAAGGAAGATTCGGAGGCCCTGCTCCAGGCCATCAAGGAGGGAAAAATTCATGCGATAACTTCTGACCATGCTCCCCATCTGCCGGAGGAGAAGGAGGATCCAATCACCTCTCCAGGGGGCTTTCCGGGACTGGAAACTACTCTTCCGCTCTTGCTGACGATGGTGAACCGAGGTATCCTCTCGCTCGAGGAGGTGGTTAAACTATGTAGCACCAATCCCGCGAGAATTCTGGGTCTACGTGACTTCGGATCTATAGAGCCAGGTAAGTTCTGCAGCCTAACCGTGGTCGACTTGGACGAAGAGGGAGAGATAAGGGCGGAGGAGTTTCATAGCAAGAGTAAGTTTTCACCCTTTGAGGGATGGAAGGTGAAGGGAAGACCCGTGGCAACCATCGTGAGGGGGAAACTCGTGATGTTTGAAGGAAAGATTTTGGGAAAACCTGGCTGGGGGAGGAATGTGAAGATATGGACCTCTCCGTGAAAATAGGGAAGCTAAGGCTCAGAAACCCTTTCATTCTAGCCTCCGGAGTTCTTTCTCACGGTTCCCTTCTCAAGCTTGCCGCCGAGGCTGGAGCGGGTGCCGTTGTGACAAAAAGCCTGACGCTGGAACCTCGGGAGGGATATCCCACCCCCACCCTCGTGGCATTCGAAGGAGGATTTGTCAACGCGATGGGGCTGCCAAATCCCGGATGCGAGGAGTATCTTAAAAACGAGCTGCCTCTTGCGAAAGAGGGAAAGGTACCAGTGATTGTAAGCCTTGCGGGTTCGCACGAGGAAGAGTTTGAAAAAATGGCAGAGATGGCCACGGATGCGGGAGCGGATGGTCTCGAACTCAATCTTTCCTGTCCACATGCGAAAAGGAGAGGATTGGAGTTGGGTCAGGATTCAGCCATGGTGAGGAAAATCGTCAGAAGGGTTAAATCCTCCACCAACCTGCCCATCTGGGTTAAGTTAGGACTTTGCGACTCGCTTTTGGAATCAGCACTTGTTTGCGAACAGGAGGGAGCCGAAGCAGTGGTGGCCATTAACACCCTCAAGTCTGTAATCATCGACGTGGATGCAAAAAAGCCCGTTCTCTCCAACATCTTCGGGGGACTCTCGGGACCAGCTCTCAGACCCATCGCCGTCAGGTGCGTTTTTGAGCTGTACGAGAGACTCTCCATTCCCATCATTGGATCGGGTGGGGTCCTAGGATGGAGGGATGCTGTGGAGTTCATGCTCGCGGGGGCAAGTGCCGTGCAGGTGGGATCGGCTGTTGCGATAAAAGGTGTACAAATCTTCAAGGAGCTCTGTGAAGGGCTTACGGCCTACTTGAAAAGAGAAGGTATTTCCTCACTTAGCAAACTAATCGGCCTAGCACACGGTTGAAGTGTCTGTTACTATAGTAACAGAAAAATCAACTTAGGAGCTCCAGAAGCTGTTCTAATTTTTTCTTGGCGTCAGAGAAGTATTTGTCCCAATCGTATCGACAGTGAACGAATTCCCTTCGCTTTTTGAAAGAATCGAGATTTCTCTTTACGATGCTGAGATTTTCACGCAATCTCCGCTGAAGAAGGACTGGACTCGGAATCTGCCTGTTCGAATAGCTCTGACGATAGCTCTCGAGAAGTATTTTTTCGTCAAGCTCGAGATTCAGAAGTTGTCCCAAGTCATAGAAATCGCAGAGCAAATCCCTCAAGCCTATCTCATCCACGTTTCTCGAAAACCTGCCAAGTTTCTCGATGATGCAGAGCTCGGGTGGATAAACCCTTACTTCTGCTCTCCTGACGGGTGGAAGTTTTTTCTCGATGATTGATGGTATTTTTCTCCTTTTTCCGCTGATTATTCCCGACAAAGAGACGGTACATCTAACTGATTCCACAAAGGGAATTGTTCCGATTTTTCTGATTTGGGAAATTTCATGGTGCGTCCAGCCAAGTTTGCGCAAGTAAGTCGGTAGCGGTGCCCCAAGACTCCAAGTTAGCATATCTCTTTTAAGCGACAGGAGGTCGGCAAAGACATCCTTCTCCAAATCCCTCTCAAACTTGCCCAACTCTAATTCCCTTCTTCCAACTCTCAGCCTGGCCAGCCTTTTCTCACCCATTCGATTGTTGAGTTCTTCAAGATCGTATTCCTCTTTGCTCTTCAGGTCGGCACATAGATCTATGTCCCAACTGAATCGAGGATACCCAGAATAGAGCCGTGAAATAAGTGTCCCTCCCTTTAAAACCACCTCGACCGGACTGTAGGAGCCTATTGCCTCCAAGGTGTCGTAGAAAATGATTTCTCTTTCCACGAGACTGGACGGGAGATCGAGAGATTTTGCAACTTCTCTTATTCGCTCTAGCGTAAGATCCTTGGTCCTCCAGCACTCAACTCCTAAGAACATCCTCCACCGCTCCCTCCACTTTTCTTCTGAACTCTCTACTCTCTCCTTCTGGACGGAGAGTTCCCAGTATATACTTTCTCCCCGTGGCTCTGCTGAGAATTTCGAGAACCGTTCGCAATCTCCCCTCCACCGAGCGACCTTTCCTCTTGGCGTATTTCACCAACAGTTCAAAATCGAGTGGCTGTTCGAGCAGACAATATACAACGTGCGTGATGTTATCTTTCTCCCAGCTGTACTTCCATATCGCATCCACGACTGCCTTTTCGAGCACCGCTAGATTGGCTCTTCTTATCTCACCCTCAAAATATACCTCAACCTCCGAAAAGTCGTTTGGTTCTATTTTCTCTTCCACAAAAAGCATCTTATAGGAGAACAGACTTAGGAGCGCTCCCCTGAGTTTTGAAATCTTCCTATCACACATGAAAAGGAAAGAATTTGGAGCTTTGAGGAAATCTCTGGACAGTCCCCTTAGGATGATGGCAGAACTCCCGGAGAGATAGTAGAATCCTAGTTCAGAGAGGGTGCTGAAGATGTCTCCCGCCTTGAGTTTCTCTGCCTCCAACCTGAAAAGTTCTCTGAGTACTTGGGTGAACTGACTCTCCTCCACTAGATACTTTTTCGTGAGCGGATCCTGTGAAAGTACGATGCCAAGAAGGTTTTTCACCTCTTTGTGAGCGGTGGACGTAGAAATCCCAGCTCTCCTCGCCAGCTCGTTAATTGACCAATCCCTCTGTTCACTAGTGAGAAGTATTCTCAGAAGAGAAACGCGTGCTGTGCTACCCAAAATTCTCTCGAGCATTTTTTCTATTCGCTTAAACGAATAAATATATTCGCTTTTACGAAAAGTCTGTTACTATAGTAACAGTACACCCGAAAATCGTTTTTGTCTGATTACTATAGTAACACCAAACTCCTCTCTCTTCACGAAAACCTTTTTATGCTGCTGTCAAACGTAGGATTTCCGTGAAATACGTTGTCGTCACCGGTGGTGTGATAAGCGGCCTGGGCAAAGGGATAGTTACCGCCTCCCTCGGCAAAATTTTGCAGTCCAGGGGAATTAAGGTAACTGCCATCAAAATCGACCCCTATTTGAACGTCGATGCCGGAACCATGAATCCCTTTGAACATGGGGAAATCTTTGTCACAGAGGATGGTGGGGAAATCGATCAGGACATGGGACACTATGAGCGTTTCCTCAACATGAATTTAACCAAAGAGCATAACATCACAACCGGCCAAATTTACAAACAGGTGATAGAAGCGGAAAGAAGGGGAGAATATCTGGGCAAAACCGTTCAAATCATCCCACACATTACTGACGCCATCAAGGAGCGCATAAGAAAGGTTGCCAAACAGAGCGATGCTGAAGTCTGCCTTGTGGAGATTGGCGGAACTGTTGGAGACATAGAAGGCATGCCCTTCTTGGAGGCCGTCAGGCAGCTGAGACTGGAGGAGGGACCAAGCAACGTGGTTTTTGTCCACGTGACTCTCGTTCCCTCTCTGGAGGTGGTCGGAGAACAAAAAACCAAGCCTACTCAGCATTCCGTCAGGTTACTCATGGAGGCTGGCCTCACCCCAGACTTAATTCTCTGCAGGTGCCGAAGCCCCCTAACCGAGGAAGCGAGAAGGAAAATTTCACTTTTCTGCAACGTTCCTGAAGGGGCAGTTTTCTCGGCCCAAGACGTTGAAACCATCTATGAGGTGCCACTATTGCTCGAGCAGCAGGGTGTGGGGGACCGACTTCTAGAGAGGCTTGGTCTTCGAGCAAAAGCGAGAGATCTGACTGAGTGGGCAAAACTAGTGGAGAAAATCAAGAAAGCGGAGGAGAAGGTGAAAATCGCGATGGTGGGGAAGTACGTGAAGATTGCCGATACATATCTGAGCATCAACGAGGCACTGAAGCATGCCGCAGCTTCTTTGGGGGTTTCGGTTGAAATCAACTGGATAGAGGCAGAAAGACTTGAAGAGGGGGATTCCTCGCTACTCGCCTCCTATCAGGGAATCTTGGTCCCAGGAGGCTTTGGAGCGAGGGGAGCAGAGGGGAAGATTATGGCCATACAGTTTGCGAGGGAAAAGGATGTGCCCTTCTTGGGCCTCTGTTTCGGTTTTCAGCTGGCTGTGGTAGAATTCGCGAGGAATGTTGTTGGTCTGAAAAGAGCCAACAGCATCGAGGTTGATCCAAATACTCCCCATCCCGTCATCGACCTTCTGCCCGAGCAGAAGAAGATAAAGGAGCTGGGAGGAACTATGAGGCTTGGTGCTCATGAAATCGTAATTGCAAAGGGGACGAAGGCCTACTCCATATACAAAAGTACCTTGATAAGGGAGAGACACAGGCACAGGTATGAAGTAAACCCGAAGTACATTCCCAAGCTCAAGGAAAGTGGATTGATCTTCTCTGGGAAATCCAAAGACGGGAAGAGAATGGAGATTTTAGAGTTGCCTAACCATCCCTTCTTTCTGGCCACACAGTTTCATCCGGAATTTACCTCTAGACTAGAGCGACCCTCGCCACCTTTCGTTGCCTTCCTCGAAAGTGCTAGAAACTTTAGAGCCTCTTCATGAACTCTAAGAAATAGCTCTGCCCTGCCGCAACCACCGCCCCATACATCCCCGCCTCCTCCCCAAGTTTGCAAAGTTCTATCCGAGGAAGAACATTAACGGCGTAGTCCCGAACGTATTTCTCAATCAGTGGTAGAAGAAGGTTTCCCCCGGCTAAACCTATCGCACCACCAACGGCTATCACCTCAGGATCGTAAGAGTTTATCACATTGGCAAATCCTATAGCGTTCAGTCTACCAATCTCCTCCAGCAGTTCCAGGGCACGCTTCTCCCCCTTCTCCGCCTTCTCCAGAAGCTCTTCGGGTGTTAGCGGATATCCGCGAAGCTTGGTGAAGTTTTGAATTCCGGGACCCGAGCAATACGCCTCCCAGTGACCTCTCTTGCCACACGTACATTTTAGCTCCCCCTTTAGGTCAATGGTGTAGTGCCCAATTTCGTGAGCGTTTCCATCCTTGCCGAACAAGAGTCTCCCATCAACGTAAATTCCCGCTCCTATGCCGGCACCCAAGTTTATAAAAACGAAGTTGTCAACCCCTTTCCCCCTTCCAAACTCGTGCTCACCCAGAGCGGCGGCAATACAGTCATTGATGAGATAAACTCTCGTCCCGAGCTTCTTTTGAAGCGGCGCGATGATGGGTACTTTCTTGAAGGGCAGGTGCACAGGGTTAATCAGTTCCCCTGCCTTATAGTCCATTGGACCAAAAGACGCAACAGTGACGGCATCTAGCTCCGAGGGTTTTATGCCTCCCTTCTTACACAGCGTTTGAGCCAGTGAAATTAGTTGCTTTATGAAAGCCTCGGCACTCTTCTTTTCGGTGGCTTCTTTTAACTGACTAAGAATCTCTTTTCCATCCGATAGAGCGCCCCTAATCTTGGTTCCCCCCACGTCTATACCAAGGTAGATACCCCTCACCTCCCAATCAACCTGATGGATGTTATATGTAAATTTGACCCTTGGAACGATCCTCTCTGCACCTGTCCCAAAAAATATTCCCTCAATCCGTACACGGGGTGTCAACATCACTGTCTTTACTGTTACATCACCTCCTACATTCCGAGGGGCTTCGAGTGCCGACCCAAGAAGGACCTTTTCAGGAGAGTGAGAGCGGATTTGAGGAAGTTGGACAAGCCTTTTCCCATAAGCCTCTCCAACTCGAGTGATCCTTATCCCCCTATGGAGCGGGAGCTTGGGCTGACAAGAAAGTGTTTGAAGCTGATAGCCGAGGCCGGCTTCCCCCTTCAAATCATCACCAAATCCGACCTTGTAACCAGAGACCTTGATCTGCTAAAGGAAATGCGCTGCGTGGTGAGTTTCACCATCACCACCCTCAACCCCAAACTCTCCTCCAAGCTCGAACCAAACGCTCCACCCCCAGAAAGAAGGTTAAGAGCTGTGAGAAAGGTTTCGGAAGAGGGTATTCCCGTCACGGTGAGACTCGATCCTATCTTCCCGGGTTTGAACGAGGAAGAGATCGAGAAGATAGTTGAGGAGGCGGCTAAGGCAGGGGCACTTCATATCACTGCCTCTACTTTTAAGCCACGTCCCGATTCTTGGCAGAGAATGATGCTTGCCTTCCCCGATTTCTGCAAGAAAACCAAAGACTTATATTTCAAGGTTGGCGAGAGGCACAAGAGCGGAAGATATCTCCCCGCCTCGTTAAGAAGGGAACTTTTGCTGAGAGTAAGCAAGGCCTGCGAGGAAGTTGGCTTGACCTTTTCGAGCTGTCGCGAGGGAATGCAGGAGCTGAATACTGCCCCTACTTGTGATGGGACCCACCTATTAAGGAGTCCCTAAGTTTCGCAACCTCGTCCTTTAACCACTCAAACTTTTCCAACTGAGAAAGCAGGGAAAGTAAATATCTATAGTCCGAGTTTTTGGAACCTCTGCGGGAAACTATTTCAACCGCCTCCTTCAAGCTTACCTCCCCTGCGACTAAGCGCACCGGTGTCTCAAGTGCTCTCCTCACAGCCTCCGCCTGTTGTTCGGGAGAGAGAAGGGCATCCACCACATGAACTTGAATTGGTTTCCACGCGGGATTGGAAAGAAAGCTACACACTTCCTCGCTAGCTTCTGGTGGAACGGCCACCACGCTTTTTCCCAGCCGGAGATGGGGGATTTTGGAGAGGAGACCGGGCACGAAGTATCTGTAGGTCTTGTTGCCCCTTCTTTTGGTGGTGTAAAAACCAAACAGCTTGTGGTAGAATTTGACCTTAATCGAACCTTTAGCCCCAAGGTCAAAGCTTATCACCTTCGCCCACACCCCTTTCTTTCTAGTGGAAACTTGCTTCATCTCTATGGGAGGTGTCTGTTACTATAGTAGCAGTAAAGATTCGTTGAAAGTTTTAAGATTTCCAGTAGAAACAAAGGGGTCATGCTAATATTGAAAGGTAAGCTCTCCCCTCTGGTGTTTCGAAGCGTTGTCGAATGGGTGCAACTAGCTTGTCTAGATAGTCAACTAAGCTCAGCTTCAAGTCAAGCGGATGTATTTTCCCATTTTTAAATTCTGCTTCGAGCTCAGAATAGCTCTCGAAACTCAAAACCTCCCCCGATTTTGTTCTAACCTCAAACTCGCCAAACGCCTCAAAGACCAACCACTTGATATAGTCCATCACGGGATTCAGGGGGTCGCGCTCAGGGCAGTAGGCCTTTCTGATCTTTTTCTCGATTTCCTCCCTAGAGTCGTGAACAAAAATGCAGGTTTCTGGCTTACTCTTGCTCATCTTCTCCTCAGGACTCCTCCCAGACAGGCTCATCAGCATGTGATGATGAACTGCCACCGGTTTCTTCCTTCCAAGCTTGGGTGCGATTTCTCTCGCCAACATGTTTGCTCTCCTTTGGTCCATTCCAAGCTGACAAATGTCCACGCCAAGGTAAAAGATGTCGGCCACCTGCATGCTGGGATAAAAAAGGTAGGCGATAGGATTCTCTAGGCTCTCCTCCCTACCAGCAATGGTGAGAGCCCTCATGGTTCTCCTGACGTTGTGGTTTTTTGCCACCGAGAGAACGAGTTTCCAGTATTCTGGGTCGCGGACAAGATCAGAGGACCAGACAATTTCCACCTGATCCATCGGAACCCCAGCCGCCTTCCAAACTTCGATGAAATACTCCCCCACCCTTCTTATCCGTTCGAGATCCCCTCCCATTTTATCGTTAATCCAAGCAAACCAGTCGGCGAGGAGCAGCTTGAATCTGAGTCCAGCTCGCAAGAGTTTTTTCAACGTGAGGGGTCGGAAAACACCGAAGGGGAGGTGAGCGGGACCCGATGGCTCAAAACCATCATAGGCAAGTGGATGCTCTTCGGTTTCGAGAAGTTGCTTCAATTCTTCCTCGGTAACGATTTCCTCGGCTACCTCCTTTATCAACTGAAGTCTGGTTTCAACGTCCACTCTTAAGCCTCCCCGCCAATTCCGCTACTCTTTTTCCAAGGGCTCTACATTCTCTCTTTGCCTGCTCATCTGGTGGGCCGTTTGCTGCGGCGCCGTAGTGTCCACCGGTGGAAAGGGGATCCCCACAGACAACCATACCGTGGATGAGCATAGATTGAAGGATGGAAAGCATGGTGGTCTCTCTTCCCCCCGCCCGATGTCTTGAGGAACAGAAAGCGGCACCAATCTTTCCCTCCAGTTTTCCCCTCACCCTGATGGATTCATCGAGGAAACGCTTGACTTCCGCGGCAGGACCACCGAAATAGGAAGGACTCCCAATGATGATTCCATCAGCCTCTACGAGTTCCTCTACTTTCGCTTGCGTGATTTCTTTTAGAACGACCTCCGCACCACCCTCCCTCGCTCCAGCGGCTACTTCCTCAGCCATGGCTTTGGTGTTGCCGGTGCGTGAGAAGTAGAGTACGAGGATTCTCACCATCAAAATCACCCCTTACTATCTCAAATCTGTACTGTTACTATGGTAACAGACAACTGTTTACTGTTACTATAGTAGCAGAAAACGCGAGGCGATAGGCAGAAATTTAGGGGCGAAGACGAAAAGATGAAGATCTTAAAGCCGGTTTTGGCTCTCACCCTCACCTGTATAGTCTGGGGCCTGATTTTGGGTTACGTTCATCGGATAACCGAGTCTAAAATAGCAGAAGCGGAAAGGAAGGAAAGAGAAAAGATGATTGCCGAAATCTTTCCCGGCTGTAGTTTTGAGGAGGAAAATAGTATTTTTTATTGTTTTCAAAATAACCGTCTAGTGGGAAAGGCAGTAGAGGTCGAAACGAAGGGATACGGGGGAACGATGAGGGTACTCGTGGGGATAAACGCGGATAACACGGTGAGGGGGGTGAGAGTTCTTTCCCACAATGAGACAAGAGGTATAGGCTCTAGGGCAACCGAGCCCTCTTTCCTGTCTCAGTTTGAGAACTTGGGAAAAGAACAACTAGCTTTCAAACCGCAAGGTCAAGTGGAGGCAATCACAGGAGCCACTATAAGTTCTAGGGCAATTCTGGAGGCGGTGAAGAGGGCACTTGAGTATGGCTGAGGAAAAACCCAACTTGAGATGGGAGGCAGAAAAAGGCCTTCTCAAGAAGAATCCGGTTTTTGTCATCCTTCTGGGTCTCTGTCCTTTTTTAGCCATCTCGAAATCGGTCGAGGATGCCATTGGCATGACCCTCGCCTTCGGTTTCGTTCTTCTTGGGACGTGTCTTGTGACTTCCCTAATAAGACGCTGGGTTCCGCGCGATGTCAGGATACCCATGTTCGTGGTGATTATCGCAAGTTTCGTGACCATTACTGAACTGATCGTGAGGGCCTATTCCCCAACCCTCCGCGAGCACCTTGGAATTTTCCTGCCCCTGATTACCGTTAACTGCATAGTCTTGGGTAGGGTTGAAGCCTTCTCCTCGAAGCGTTCCGTTCTTGAAAGCCTAGCAGATGCGATAGGCATGACTGCGGGGTTTGGTCTGGCTATCATTTCCATTTCCTTCATAAGGGAGCTCCTCGGAACGGGCGGGATAAAGTTCTTTGGTTACTCCTTCACCATTTTCGGTCAACCTGCCTCCGGATTCCTTCTTTCTCCGGGAGGCTTCCTAGTAATGGGGGGAATACTAGCCCTCTTAAAGAAACTTGGGGTGATTTGATGGAGAACCTACTGTCCATACTCTTGTTCAACCTACTGATTAACAACATAGTGCTCACCAGATTCATCGGTCTTTGTTCCTACTTTGGTATTTCCCGCAATCTCCGAAATTCTACCATGATGGGACTAGCTGTTACCTTTGTTGCCACAAGTTCTTCCTTGGTCACTTGGTTTGTAAATCACTACCTGCTAACCCCCTTTGGCATTCAGTATATGAGAATCGTGGCTTTCATTTTGGTGATTGCTTCCTTCGTTCAGCTGGTGGAGATAATCATGCGAAAAACCATGCCTAAGTTTTACGCAGCTTTCGGGATTTACCTACCCCTGATTACCGTAAACTGTGCCATCCTAGCGGTAAACTTGATAAACTTTGATGAAAACTACTCCCTTGCGGCCTCGCTTGTGAACGGTCTTGCCACGGCACTGGGGTACACCATAGCTATAGTTTTACTGGCTGGGATAAGGGAGAGGCTGTCTTACGAGGATCTTCCACGTTCCTTTAGAGATGTCCCTGTCGCTTTTATCGTGGCAGGTCTACTTGCCCTTGCCTTTCAAGGCTTTGCGGGAATAGGGGGATGATAGGAGAAGCGTTATCGCTTGGACTGGTGGGCCTCGGCTTCTCCCTTCTGCTGGTTTGGGCTTCAAGGAGGTTTGCGGTTCAGGTCGACGAGAGGGTGGAAGAGGTGGCAGGAGCGCTTCCCGGCTCGAACTGTGGAGCTTGTGGATTTAAGGGCTGTAGGGATTACGCCAAGGCTCTCGTATCCGACCCTAGCTTGATTGACAGATGCAGAGTCATAACACAACCCGAAAGGGCTAGAATTGCCAGCTATCTTAGAACGAAGCTGGGCAAGGTGGAATGGGCAGCGGTTCTACCCGCCTGTGCAGATGGGAGCAAGGAGCGTTACAGATATCATGGGGAAAAGAGTTGCCTCGCCGCCTCCATTCTCCAAGGAGGTCCGACGAGCTGTCCTTATGCCTGCTTGGGATTTGGGGACTGCGAAAAGAGCTGTCCCTTCGGAGCGATTAAGATGGTGGATGGTCTCCCATGGATTGATTGGGAAAAGTGTACTGGATGTGGAATATGCGTCCAGAGGTGTCCGAGGGGAGTACTTGCGCTCGTAACTAGAAATTCCAAGGTTTTTGTGAAATGTCATTCTCCCCAGCCTGGTAAAGTGGTGGTGGCCTCCTGCACAAAGGGATGCATTAAGTGCAGGCTATGCGAAAAGAACTGCCCAACTGGAGCGGTGAAATTTGTGGGAGATAGGATTTCCATTGATTCAACCCTATGCCACGGTTGTGGAAAGTGCGTGGAGGTCTGTCCTAAGAAAATCATAATTTGGACACCCGCTCACGGACCAGCAAGCTAGACTCTCAGAAGCTCCCAACCGCTCGTGTGAATTAAGTTCCCCTGCGAATCGACAAAAAGCCCGAAGACATGTTGATTTTCTAGAATCATTCTTCCTCTTTCTGGCCCCAGCACAAAAGCGGCAGTACTGAGGGCATCAGCCTGAGTACCGGCAGGGGCCACCACCGTAACGCTCTGACACAGAGTGGCTGGTTCACCTGTTCTTGGGTCGATGATGTGATGTATTCTACGGGCGCCGAGGAAGTAAACTCTTACATAATCACCAGAAGTTGAAACCGCCCCCTCTGAAAGTTCTATCGTCTCCAGAATTTCCTCAGGTTTTCTGGGGTGCTGGATTCCAATTCTCCATGACTTTCCGAAAACTCGTATCTCCCCACCTATCTGTATCATCGCAGCCCTAATTCCAGCAGACTTCAGAACTTTGCAGGCAAAATCTGCTGCATATCCCTTGGCTATTCCGCCCAACGTCACCTGCATTCCCTCCCTGCAGAATCTAGCCCTTCCATTTTCAAGGATTAAGTCCCTCCAGTTTACAAGGAGTTTAGCGTTTTCTAGTTCCCCTGCAGAGGGAAGTCTTCCGGTTTCCCTCACTCTTTTCATCCACAAATCCACCAACGGCTTTATCGTAGGATCGAAAGCACCATCGCTCAGCTCTGCATAGCGGAGAGACTCTTGGAGAACTTGGAAGGTTTCAGGAGAGAGATTCACCCAGGAGCTTGAATGATTGAGTTTCCAAATCTCGGTTCCCTCCTTCTCGCTCGAAAGAAGGTCTTCAAGCCGATGGATTTCTCGTAGGGCATTCTCGACGGCGGCTTTCGCCTTCTGCAGATTCTCGTCGAAAACAGTTATTCTCATCAACGTGTCCATGGCCAAATCTTCGACCTTAACATAATCAGCACCCAGCTCGAATCGGGGGAAGGACAGAGTGGAGAGAACAAGAGGAAGGAGGAAGCAAAGGCAGGCCAACCCTATACCTATTCTTCTGTTTTCTCTCCTTACCTTCAGCATTAGGAGGAGAAGAAGGGTCAACAGAGAATGAGTGAGCAGAAAGCTTAGCGAGAGTCCTAAAACCCCAAATCTCCTTCCCAGCAGGACAAGAGAGAGAAGCTGAAAAGCAACGGCCACCGCATAGACGGAAGAGGGCCCTGCAGGTTTTTGGTCAGAGAGGAGTTCCGAGCTGCTTACTTGGGAAATGGTGATTGGGACGAGAGCAGGAAGCATGAGTCTGAGAGCTTCCACCGATGAAGAGTAATCGTGGAAGAGATGAGGAACAACAAATGTGAGCGGAAAGGAGATGACCAGCAGAGGAAGCGAGGTTTTTAAAGCGAGGAAGCGCACTCGAGTCGAGCGAGTGGAGAGGGAGTAAAAGAAAAGGGTTTGGGGAAGAAAGGTGAAGAGATAGAGGAATCTGGTGGAGAAATAGTACAATCCCAAAACTTCCATTCCAAAAAACCTTCCCGCCACTATCTTGTCTAAAAAACTCAAGGAGGCAGAGCCTAAGTCTGTAAAGAGATAACCGGCGAGTTTGGGAAGTTTGTCTGTTACTATGGTAACAGAAAAATCGGAGGAGGAGCGGAGGAGAGAGGGAATTGAGGGGAGGAAGTGGCAGAAAAACAGACCTAGGAGGATTGTCCAGATTTCGGCTCTCCAAGCGTAGAGAAGTAGGGGAAGAGAGAGGAGGGCAGATCTAGCAAACCAGAGTCGCAGGTACCCTAAAAAGTTTTTGCGGGATAGCTCGAGGTGGAAGGATAGAGAGAAAAGAGAGAAGCCGAAAACCATTAGGCCTGCCCAAGGATTAAGAAATAAAGAAAGAATTCCCCCCGCCAGCGTTGAGGAGAAAAGGGTCAGATAGAGGGAAAATTCTGGACTGGGGTACCTAGAAACCAGGAGAGACTTCCCCAATCCTAGAGAAGCCACCGTTGAAACAAGCATGGAAACGGAATAGAGCCACCCTACTTCCCCGAAGGCAAAAGGATGGAGGAGAAGGGCGAGGAAAAGCCAAAAAAGAGCACCTGAGAAAGCCGCGACGATTTGAGCCGTGGCGACCAGTTTTAGGCTCATTGTTTATGCTCTGTGTTCAAAATTTATGGGGCCCGTAGTCTAGCCTGGATAGGACGCAGGCCTGCGGAGCCTGTGAGCTGGGTTCAAATCCCAGCGGGCCCGCTAGGATCTGTGGACGACCTGTATGGAGGAATAGAATCCGGCTGGTAGGATGTCTATTTTTAACTCGTTCTCTCCTCTCCTCAGCAGGAGAAAGGCGCTGAAGATGTTTTCGTTTTCGATGCTCCAACCTCTCCTAGACAGCTCCTCTCTGAACCAAAGAGCAACGGTGGTGATATTGGTTTCTGCCGTACCATACGTGATTTTTATTTCCTTTCCTGAGACGGAATACGAAAGCATGACTGAGCCAGGATATCTAGGTATGGGCTCCGCCCCGCTTACTAGGTCGGAAGCTGGAAGAACTTCTCCTCCAGCTAGGTCGGAGGGTTTACCCATCGCCAGCAGGTAAAAAGTACCGTTCTCCAACCCTGCCACACCCACCGCTATTCCCATGTTTTCCCTTGCGAAGACAAGCCAACCTATCTCAACAGGACCGATTGATATACCGACGGTCATTAAGTCCTGTTTTCTGACAACTCGGTATCCACGGTTTTCGAGAACTTGGCGGTACCATTCAAGCACCTCCTTAGCAGATTTTTTGACGAGAAAAGATCGAAGGTTCTCCTTCGCTCCGAAAGGCATTTGATTAGAGATAAAGGAGGGGACATTTTCTACCGTGGAGTTGGGGTAAATCGGGATTTCTTTCTCAGTCCTCAAACTTTTCCCGGGACGAAGAAGGAGGTATCCTACACTGCTGAAAACCAAGATGAGCGCTAGGATGGAGGCTATAGATTTTTTCATCATCGATTTTGAATCAGAGAAGTATAAGGGAAATGGACATTAGACTGCTGGGTCTTGGTATCCTCTTTCTCGCCATCGGAACAATCCTCATACTCGCGGGCATGCTGAAGGGAGCGGGGCGAGCAGAGGGTGGTGGTGTTATCCTTATCGGCCCGTTTCCGATAGCGTTTGGAACGAGCGAGGCCATTGCCAAAGTCATGTTGGCGATTGGAATTGCTCTCGCCGTGTTTATGGTATTGCTCCACCTGCTCCTCACCTCATGAAGCTGCGTTTCAAGAGACTTGAACCATCGGCCAAGATAGAGCCACCCAGATATGAGGGGGATGCGGGTGTGGATCTCTTCAGTTGCGAGGAGGCGAGGATAGAACCGGGACAATGTAGATGGGTACGTACCGGGATAGCAGTAGAAATTCCAAAGGGTTATGTGGGTCTGGTCAAAGAGAAGAGTGGCTTGGCTTCTAAATTTGGCATTGGTGCAGGAGTGATTGATAGCTCCTATCGTGGGGAAATCAAGGTACTCGTGAGAAATTTCAGTCAGGAAATCCTAAAGATCGACAAAGGACAGCCACTAGCGCAGTTGCTCATCTTGCCCTGTGAGAAAGCTGAGCTGGAGGAGGGCGAGCTCTCCGTCACAGAAAGAGGGGAAAAAGGATTCGGGAGCACTTACTCGCGCGGTATCCTGTAGGTCTCCTCCCATAACAGTCCAACGTTCTTGATGAGCTCACAGAGTTCGCGCTTGAACTCTTGACTTTCGAGCATTTTCTTTAAGGTTCTTCCGACGACCATACCTACAAACGCCCCAATTGCCTGCATCAGTTCGGGGTTGCCTGTTGCCAGACCTTCAATTCCCCTCTTGACTTCTGGTGGTAGGGAAAGCTTCTCTAAATCTTGCGATTTTACAAACTGCGATAATTTTTCATGCATCGCTCCAGCAAAGTAGAGATAATTGGTGAGGAGTTTGGCGGTGAGGTCGGGACCAAGTTCGTTCACGAGTTTGATCATCGCCTTCAAGAGGCCTGGATCGGTAGAAGAGAGAAATTTCCTGAGGGCACGCTTGTCCACTCTAAAGAGAACTTTGCTCAGCGAGAAGGGGAGGGTAATCCAGCTCCACAGATTTCTCAAGGCACCCATTTAATCACCGAAGGTTTGCCTCACCCACTGTCTAAAGAGCTCCCTGTTCTGGAGGGCTCTCTCCACGAAAACCCTGTCTTGTTTCTTTATCCTCTCCCTTATCTCCCGCTCCCTTTCTGCGAGTTGGTTCATCTTCTCTACTAGTAGCTCATACAAGTTTTCGGGCATTTGTGGAGGCTTGACGGTTACGGGAATGTAGAAATCCATGAGGTTTAGCTCCCTGAAGACTGCTTCGAGCCTAGAGTCGGAAGAGATGGCTATCATCGGAACTCCTGCTGAGGATGAGAGAACAGAGGCGTGATAGCGGGTGGTGATTAAAAATCGGGACTCCACCAACAGACTCTTGATGTCGTCCACATTGTACTGGAAGGAAGGTATCCACCTAGCTTCGTCCTTGTGCTTCATGAGTTCCATTATTTCCTTTGCGTTTTGACAGTCTCCCTCAAAGGCAGCCATTCCGATGAGGAGAACATTGGTATCAAATCTCTCAACTAAGTAATCGCAGAACCTAGCCATGTCATGCTTGAAGCGCTCACTCAGCTCCTTTCCGAGGGGACTAACTGCCAGCCAGTAGTTGGGGAGGTATACCTTTGAGCTTATCAAAGGTGCGTATCCATACTCTCTTTTCCACATGGCCTCCAAAGTCTGATATCCCTCCTTCGGATAAAGCTTCGGTGTGATGGGAAGGAGACCCCAGAATTCCTTGGGGGCCACCGCTATCGGCTGCTTCTTTATGTTTAGTTTCTCGAGGAGCTTTCTCCGGTATTCCTCGGGAGGAGTTGGATAGAGATATGCCCCATCGGCCGTGACATGTATCTCCTTCGTCACCCCATACTGTATCATCCTCTTCTTAGCGTCAGGATTTCGGACCATGACGAGATCGATGCAGCGATTGAGAGTACGGGCAGAGGCAGAGGCATTGTAGAATTTCATGGGACTGCAGTCATTGGAGTAGGAAACGGTGTGTCTTCCTCTCAGATGTTGCAATCTGGCGGCTAGCAAAAAGAGCCAGAGAAATCCGTCATGGTAAGTGTCTAAGAAGGTCGAACCTTCGCAGAGCAGCACGATATCATAAACGTCTCCCCAAATCAAACGATAGAGTGCCTCTAATCCTCTCTCGAAGAGCGGAAATAGGGAAATGATTTCCACATCAGGATCCTTAACATATCTTCTCTCATCGGAGGGGCCAACCACAAGTACGTAAAGCTTCCCTAGGCGATCGCCCAGGACTTCCTTAACATCTCTGATGGTGACCAAGAGTTTTGCTTCAGAACCGGTGTTGTCCACGCCGTTCCATCCCAGCAGGAGAACGTTTAATTTTCTCATTTCTTTGCCACTGCTATGGCGAGGGTCTCTTTTAACAATCTGCTCCCCCTAAGAAGGATATTAGCCAAGTATTCTCTACACCTCTCATTTTCGAGCATATCTGTTAAAATGGGGGAGAGCATCCCCGCGACTGCTGGTAGAATATCCAACCACTCGCATAGCTCCCTGTTGATGTTACCAAGGATCTGAAGACTCTCCCTGACTCTTGCATCGGATAGAAACCGTTGGACGGCTTCCGTGAATGCTGGATCGTTGATGGCGGCCGCCTTTGGGCAGGCCAATAAGTTTTCTCTCAAGGTCTGAAGTAACTGTGGTAACGCAAGTTCTTGCAGTATGCTTACCATTAATACTTTGGCTTGGGCTAAAAAGTTGACATTTATTTAGCCACTTTTTAAGAATTCGGATGCCTAGACCTAGGCCTCGCTCGATTTCCGTATGCTCTGGAAAGGGAGGAACAGGAAAAACAGTTCTGACGGCGAACCTTGGTATCGCTCTAGGTTCGCTGGGGAAGAAGGTGGTAATCATGGATGCGGATCTTGCCATGGCTAATCTCTCCATTGTGATGGGAATGCATAGATGCGAGGTAACGCTTTTTGACGTTTTGAAGGGAAAAGCGACTCTGGAGCAGGCTCTCTACAGGAACTATGGAATTGAGGTTCTCCCGACCGGGTTTAGGTTCGAAGAAGTTCAGGAAATGCTTGGGAATTTGAGCAGGGAGAAGGTGGAGGAGATAGTTTCGGAACTGTTGAATAGGGCGGAAATCCTTCTCTTGGACGCAGCCGCAGGACTTCAAGAGACTTCTCTCCTTCTTTTGGCAGCGGCTAGGGAGGCCCTTCCCGTGAGCACACCTTCCTACGCTAGCTTGGTGGATGTTTATAAAACGATAAGAATAGCAAATCTACTCCGGGTTTGGACGAGGGGTTTAGTTTTGAACAGAGTTGGTAGCACCGATCTTAGTCGAGAGGAGGTTCAAGCCTTTATGGCTAGAGCAGTCAAGGGGTTGCCGATTTTAGCCGAAATTCCTGAAGATCCGAAGGTGAGGGAGGCAGAGAGGGAAGGAATTCCGGTGATTATTTACGATCCCAGCTGTCCAGCTTCGGAGGCCATTCAAAAGCTTGCCAAAATAATCGCAGGCGAAGAGGACCTGCCTTATCATCCTCTTGAGGAAAGGGAAATCAAAGAAACGACAAGGAGGCTGCTGGCGGCCCTTCTTGGGTGATTTCTTTAGATTATCGGAAAGTCCCGAAAGAAAGAAAAGCTCAAAAAGTTTTATATAGAAGTATAACTAATTTTATATGATAGTGAGAAAATGCAGCCCCTCCCAACCGTCTGCCAGAAATGCGGGCTCTTCTACCTCTATCCCAAGGGACTCAACTACTCAAAAAACCCCTGCCCGAGGTGCGGGCATGAAAACAACCATGGAGGCTAAGAAAAAGGTTTATTCCTGCCCAGTGTGTGGATTCGTCATGGAGGACAGCTATTCTTATAAGATCCACCTCAAAAAGAGTTGCCCTAAGCTCCAGTGATTATTTTCGTTTTGTTCCGTAAACTCGAGGTCGCGTGAATCTTTCAATTAGCGGGGAGAAGGCATTCATTATTAGGATAGAATAGGTGACTCCCTCGGGTAGACTCCCGAACCTCCTTATCACCACAAGCAGACAACCAGCTCCAGCTCCAAAGATGAGTCTTCCATTTTTCGTGACCGGGGTGGTGACATAGTCGGTGGCCATGAAGAACGCTCCCAGCAAGAGACCCCCTGCAAGTAGGTGGAAAAGAACAGGTTCACCGAGTAACCACATAAGAAAGGCAACGGTACCCAAGTAGGATGCAGGAATCCTCCAGTCAATCACCCTTAAAATCAAGAGAGCAATCCCACCCAGAAGAATGGCGAAAGCAGAGATTTCTCCAATACATCCGGGTCGGAAACCCCAGAACAGGTCCTTAAGTGGGGTGCTTACGTGCTGGTGCTTCCAAAGATTTAGGGGGGTTGCAGAGGAAGTGGATTCCAAGGGCACTGGCCAGGTGGGAGGGGCGAGTAGAGCGGGCCAAGAAAGCATGAGAAAGGCCCTGCCTACAAGTGCGGGGTTGAAGATATTATTTCCAGTCCCCCCAAACGCAATTTTTCCGACAAGAATGGCGAAAGCCGAACCTACCGCAGGTATCCAGAGGGGAACGGAGGGAGGAAGGCAAAGAGCTAGGAGGAGTCCTGTTACTACGGCCGAGGGTCCTGGCTTCTTCTTTATGAGATAGCAACCGAGCCATTCTGAAAGAATGGCGGATGTGATGGAAACTAGGATTATTGCCAAGGCCCTCCATCCAAAGGCATATACTCCCCAACCCGTGGCGGGAAGTAAGCATATGATTACGGAGAGCATAATCAGTTCAGAAGTGGTTCTCGCCTTTATGTGCGGGGGTGGGGATACGGTGAGATTCATCGTTTCATCAACGCCGAGCTCTTGATTTTACCCGTTCTCATTATATGTACAAGCGGGATTCTAGATGGGCAAATGTATGCACAGCAACCGCACTCATCACAGCTGAGGATGTTTCCAGCTAGTGCATCTTCGTATTTTTCTGCCCTGACGAGTTTAGCGAGGATGGTGGGCATGAGTCCCATCGGACAAACTTCCACGCACCTTCCACATCTTATGCATGGACTCTCTTCTTCCTCCTTTACTTCCCCCATCACCAGCACACAACCAGTAGTTTTTGCCACAGGGGCATCTGCCGATAGCGCAACACCCATCATTGGTCCTCCTGCTATGAGCTTGGCCGGCCCTTTAGTTGGTCCTCCGCACTGCTGAAGGAGATCAGAGAAAAGCGTCCCGACTCTTGTCATAAGATTCTTTGGTTCCGCCACATCACCAGTAACAGTGACGACTCTTTCCACAAGTGGTTTTCCTCTCACGGCGTCATGGATGGCCTTAAGGGTCGCCACGTTCTGCACCACTACTCCAACGTCGAACGGAAGACCTCCAGCTGGAACTTCCACCCCTAGCACTGATTTTATGAGGTGTCTCTCGTCGCCCCTTGGATATCGAGTTTTCAGTACGACAATTTCGGCGAAACCTTTTGTTGCCTCTTCCATCTTTTTCACCGCATCAGGTTTGTTGTCCTCAATCGCTACAATTACGTTCTGAACTCCCAAGATTTTGGCAACGATTTTTATCCCCTCCGCGATTTCTTGAGAATACTCGAGCATAAGTCTGTGATCAGAGGTGATGTAGGGTTCACATTCCACCCCGTTGACAATCAGTGTGTGAACAGGTTTTGGCGGATTTAGCTTGATGTGGGTTGGAAAGCCGGCTCCACCCATTCCCACAATTCCTGCTTCCCTTATCCTCTCCAACAGTATCTGTTTGGGTGAGTCTTCGTCGAGAGGAGGAAGCTCCACCCATTCGTCCCTACCATCCGAGCGGATGGTAACACAAGTGACAAACTCTCCTGAAGGTGAAAGCTCGGATGAGATTTTCTCTACTGTTCCTGAAACGGAGGCATGGACAGGAGCGGAAACTTTTGCAGAGGAATCCCCTATTTTTTGTCCCACCTTCACCTCGTCACCAACTTTGATCAATGGGTCACAGGGAGCCCCAATGTGTTGACGGAGGGGAATGACTACTTTTTCCGGGAGTTTGGCTTTTTCGATGGGCTTAGAAGCCGTTAGCTTATACTGCTTGGGATGTACTCCCCCCCTGAACTTGAGCATTGGAGATTTCCAGCGTGCGAGTTAAAAAGGTCATGGAAAATACAGCTATAGTTTACAACACCGATTTTTTTAGCGCGATGAGGTAAAGGCTAGACTGAACTCATGATGAAGATGTTGAGTGCCGAGCGCCCTCCCTTTTCAAGTATTTGCGAATGAATTCCGGCCGTATCTTTTTGAGTTCACTTTCGGGTAGCAGGCGCAGGAGTTCCCAACCTAAGTCTAGAGTGGTTTCAAGCGATCGGTTTTCATACATTCCCTGGTTTACAAATTCCCTCTCGAAGCGCTCAGCGAACTCCAAGTACCTCCTATCCCTTTCTGTTAGAGCCTCCTGCCCGACCACCGCTACCAGCGCTCTTAGATCCCTCCCTTCGGCATACGCAGCATAGAGCTGGTTGGAGAGCTCCATGTGGTCTTCCCTAGTTTTCCCTGGTCCTATTCCATCCTTCATGAGCCTAGAAAGGGATGGAAGGACATTAAGAGGTGGGTAAATCCCTTTGTGGTGAAGTTCTCTGTCGAGCAAGAGCTGCCCTTCTGTGATGTACCCCGAAAGGTCTGGAACGGGGTGGGTGATGTCGTCTCCCGGCATGGTGAGGATGGGCATGAGAGTAATGGATCCTTTTTTTCCTTGGATTTTTCCGGCTCTCTCATAAATGGTGGCGAGATCGGTGTATAGATATCCAGGGTACCCTCTCCTCCCCGGTACTTCGCTCCTAGCGGCGGAAATTTCCCTTAGACTCTCCGCATAATTAGTCATGTCGGTGAGGATGACGAGCACATGCATCTGTTGGTCGAACGCAAGGTATTCAGCTGTGGTGAGAGCAAGTCTGGGAGTGAGGATGCGCTCAATGGCGGGGTCATTGGCAAGGTTGAGGAAAAGAACAGCTCTTTCAAGTGCTCCCGTTTTTTCGAACTCGGACTTGAAAAAGGAGGCTTCTGCGTGCGTGATTCCCATTCCCGCAAATACCACAGCAAATTCCTCTTCCTTCCCAGGTATGGTTGACTGTCTCGCAATCTGTGCTGCAAGTTCATTATGGGGAAGACCGGCCCCCGAGAAAATGGGAAGCTTCTGCCCCCTGACGAGTGTGTTCATCCCATCGATGGCCGAGATTCCAGTTTGGATAAACTCACTGGGATATTCTCTGGCCGAGGGATTTATAGGGACACCATGTACATCCCTTCTTTCCTCCACAAGTGGCTTCGGTTCTCCATCGATTGGATCCCCCCTGCCATTGAAGATTCTTCCGAGCAACTCCAGTCCCACCCCAAACCTTACGGTCTCTCCGGTAAACCTCACTCTAGTTCCTTTCGTATCCAGCCCAGCAGTTCCCTCATATACTTGAACCACCGCTCTACCCTCATATGAGTCCAGCACCTGTCCCCTGCGTTTTTCACCGTTGGGTCCTGTTATTTCAACGATTTCTCCATATGCAGCATCTTTTATTCCCTCTACCACCAGCAAGGGACCAGCGATACTTGAGATGGTCAGATACTCTCTTGCCTTCATTTCGCCACCAGCTCCTGTATCGACTTCTGAATAAGGGACTCGAGCTCCTTTTCCTTTTCTAGAAACTCCTTTTCGGGCATGCGCTTAAGGTGAGAAATTTCTACCACCAAAGGTAGAGACTTGATTTTGGAGACCGGAACTCCGCTTTTGATGGCTTCTAAGGCCGCATGGTAGAATTCCAGAATTATTCTGAGCATTCCCAACTGTTTTCTCGGGGGGCAGTAGGTGTCCACTGGATCGAAGGCCGACTGCTGTAGAAAGTCTTCCCTTATCATTCTTGCCACCTCGAGTAAACCCCTGTCGGGTTCTGGAAGGGCGTCTGGACCTACCAATCTTACAATTTCCAGAAGTTCCGCCTCCCTCTGCAAAATTTCCATCGCTTTAGCCCTAAGCTCACTCCAGTTCCCCTGTCTGTCCCACCATTCCTTCAGCTGCTCGAGGTAGAGGGAGTAGCTGGTGAGCCAGTTCACGGAGGGGAAGTGTCTTCTGTCTGCGAGAGAGCTATCTAATGCCCAGAATACCTTTACTATCCGCAGCGTGTTTTGGGTCACAGGCTCGGAGAAGTCGCCGCCGGGAGGAGAAACAGCACCTATTATGGTCAGCGAGCCTTTTTGTCCGCCCAAAGTTTCCACCATTCCGGCCCTTTCGTAGAACTCCGCCAGTCTAGAGGCGAGATAGGCAGGGAAACCTTCTTCTCCAGGCATCTCTTCCAGCCTACCGGAAATCTCTCTCATGGCTTCTGCCCATCTTGAAGTGGAATCTGCCATGAGAGCGACATGGTAGCCCATATCCCTGAAATACTCTCCGATGGTAACCCCAGTGTAAACGCTTGCCTCTCTTGCAGCAACAGGCATGTTGGACGTATTTGCGATGAGCACGGTTCTCTCCATGAGGGGTCTGCCACTTTTGGGGTCTTTGAGTTGTGGAAGGTGGGTAAGCACATCACACATCTCGTTTCCCCTTTCTCCGCACCCTACGTATACGATTACGTTTGCATCAGACCATTTGGTGGTTTGGTGAAGGAAGACCGTTTTCCCTGTTCCAAATCCCCCCGGAATGGCGGCAGTTCCTCCTTTTGCCACAGGAAAGAAGAAGTCGGTTACTCTCTGGCCTGTAATCAGCGGTTCTGATGGATCGAGTTTTCTTCGGTAGGGTCTCGGTTTTCTAACCGGCCATACTTGCATCAACCTTAGCTCAATCTTCTTCCCTTCCTCACCCCTCACTTCGCCAATGGTTTCTTCTACAGTAAATTTTCCCTCCTCAAGCTCGGTCAGCTTCCCTCGAACATCTGGTGGGATTAAGACTCGGTGTTCGATTAGCCCAGTTTCCTTTACCGTACCCAGAACCTCCCCCCCTGAAACTTCACTTCCCTCTTTTAGCAAAGGGGTGAACTCCCATTTTTTATCCCTAGGTAAGGAGGGTGGATAAATTCCTCTTTGCACGAAATCTCCCGTCTTTTCTCTTATTTCCACGAGGGGTCTCTGGATACCATCGAATATTGAACCCAAAAGCCCAGGTCCAAGTTCAACAGATAGAAGCTTTCCAGTAGAAGTAACAGGTTCGCCCGGTTTGAGTCCAGTGGTCTCTTCGTAGACCTGGATGACAGCCTGCTCCCCTCTTAATCCTATAACTTCTCCGACGAGGCCGGCCTCTCCAACTCTAACCACTTCATACATTCCTGTGCCCCTCATGCCCTCGGCTATCACCACAGGCCCCGTGATTCTGACTATCCTTCCCATCGGTTTGCTTTCACCCGTGGTTTATTATCAGTGTCCTCTTCCCATGGTGATGGTAGAGACGCTAGTGCTCAAAGTAAATCCCTCAGCCCCGGATATCCGGAAGATACGTTTGGCAGCCGAGGTCCTTCGTGGTGGAGGGTTAGTAGCCTTTCCTACTGAAACGGTTTACGGCCTAGGGGCAAATGCCTTGGATGAGAGGGCGGTTCTAAAGATTTTTGAGGTAAAACAGAGACCGGTCGATAACCCGCTTATCGTGCATATCGCGGAAATGGAGGACATCTATGTGTTGGTGGGGTATCTCCCCCCCAAGGCTGAAGACCTAATGAGGAGATTCTGGCCAGGTCCGCTTACGCTCCTTCTACCCCGTTCTGAGTTGGTACCCGATGTTACTACGGCGGGTCTCAGTACAGTTGCGGTGCGGATGCCAAGCCATCCTATAGCGAGGATGCTCATAAAAGAGGCCGATGTTCCAGTTGCTGCTCCCAGCGCAAACCTTTCAGGTAGACCTAGTCCCACTACAGCCTCCCACGTATTGGAGGACTTGTCTGGGAAAATTGAAGTGGTGATAGACGGTGGAGAAGTTGAATTCGGTTTGGAGTCTACTATTCTCGACTTGACAAGTGCTCCTCCTACTTTGTTGAGACCAGGACCTATAACGGTGGAAGAACTTCGAGAAATCTTAGGAGAAATAAAGATTCACCCCGTAGTGAAAGCTGAAGAACCAATCGAGAAAGTGATTGCACTTTCTCCCGGCATGAAATATAGGCACTACGCCCCTAGAGCCAAGGTCATAGTGGTGGAGGGTTCCACCGATGCAGTAGTGGGGAAAATACAGGAATTGGCGATGGAGTACATGCGAAGGGGCAGAAAAGTTGGAATCATGGCAACGGCTGAAAACGCTCATAACTATGGGCTGCACGTAAAAGTAGTGGGTGAGCGCCAGCGACCGAAAACTATTGCAAGGAACCTGTTTAAGACCTTGAGAGAATTCGACGAAGAGGGAGTGGATATCGTAATAGCGGAGGGCATAGAACCAGTAGGGGTTGGACTGGCCATCATGAACAGGCTGAGAAAGGCAGCTGGTCATGAAATAGTCCGGGTTTAGAACTCATGATTTCTTTCATTAATGAAGGAGCTTGACGAAATCTTCGAGGCGGAAAGGAGGGCCAAGGAAATCATAAAGAAGGCCGAGGTGGAAGCAGAAAGAATTAGGGAGGAGGCGAGGAGAAAGGCGCAGGAAATCAGGCAGAAGTTCAGGAAAGAGGGGGAGGAGGAAGCCAAAAAAGAAATAGAGAGATGGGAGAAAAGAGCCGCAGAAGAAGCGACTAAACTGGATGAACAAACAACGCAAGAACTGAAGGAACTAGAGCGGAAGGCCAGTCAGAATCTCGAGAAGGCCCGTTTGTTCCTGCTTCGAGAGGTGCTGGGGCATGCTTAGAAGCGTTAGGATGCTCGGATTTAGGGTTCTTATCCCGCAGAGGTTTCAGGAGAAGGTAATAGCGAGTTTACACGAGACCGGTCTTGTTGAGTTCAGAAGGATTAGGCTTCCGCAGCTTCGGAAGAGGGAGATTCAACTGCAACCTCTTCTGTCTCTGATAGCGAGAGCGGAGAGGATAGTAACAGAACTGAAGCTTCATCCAAAAATCCTAGAGCTGGAAAGGGGGATCGAATTCGAAAAAATCCTGAAGGAGACGGAGGAGAAGGTTTCTAAACTGGAGGCGAAGCTTCAACCACTCTTGAAAGAGAGAGAGGAACTTTCGGAGAGAAGGAAAAGATTGACGGAGGAAGAAGAACTGGTCGAGGAAATTTCCTCGCTTGGGATAAAACCGGGACAAGTTTTTGGCACGGAAAGAATTAGTGTTTGGCTAGGGAGGCTGGAGGAGGAGAGGCTTGAATCCTTTTTGGCCGCGATTCAAAAGGAACTGGGCAGAGCGGTCTGGTTTGTACGCTCCACTCGCAAAGGGAGACCTCTTTTCGCTCTTGCCTCACTGAGGGAGAACGCCCAAAAGGTCTCAGCCCTTCTTTACCGGTTCGGTGTGGAAGTGGTTCAGCCACCAGAAATTCTAAAAGAAGCAAATCCGTTAGCAAAAATAGAGGAAGAACTGAAGGAGCTTTCCGAGAGGGAAAGAAAACTCCAAGATGAATTCAAACAGCTCTCTAGGGAGGCGGAAAATCTTCCCGCTCTTCTTGAACTCTTGAATCTTTTCAGGGAGAGACTTGAGGCATCTTCTCTTTTTGGCTATACGGAGGCAACCGTGGTGTTCGAGGGATGGGTGCCGAAGGAAAAGGTAGAGAAGCTGAGAGAGGTCCTTCACGGCTCCTCAGGGGGGAAAATGATTTTCCGCACGTTTGAACCACAAACGGAGGAGACAGAAGAGGTACCCATCCAGCTTAGAAATCCAAAAGTTGTGAGAGATTTCGAGCTACTCACGGAGGTTTACGGTCTTCCGAGATATGACGAAATCGATCCTACCCTCTTTCTCTCTATAACATTTCCCCTTTTTCTAGCACTTTGCATGGGAGATGCCGGCTATGGCGTCATTTTAGGAGTTATAGCATTTCTTTCTCCCGGATTGTTCAGAGAGGTGATTACGGGAAGATTGAGGAAGATCATTCTGGTAGGTGCGATACTTTCTGTTCCAGTGGGTCTTCTCGTCGGTGGGGTATTTGGGTTCAATCCTCTGTGGATTAATCCCATCAAGAGCCCGGTTCCCCTTCTCAAACTGGCGGTGCTGCTTGGTTTATTTCATGTGGTATCGGGTTTTCTTCTATCCTCCTTAAAGGGATGGTGGAGAAGGGATTGGAAAGAGATGCTTGATGGATTGGCAAAGGCTATTGGGATTTTGGGCTTCTTCGGCCTCTGTTTTTCCATTGTGGGTATCGGTTTGTACGAGTTTGGCATAAACTATCGGTTCCCTAAAGTAAGACTCTTCGAGGCCTTCAACCCTACTCTAACTTCGGGTCCGTTTTTTTTCCGCCTCTTGTTTTACTCTGGACTTTTCCTCTCCGTTTTTCTATCGTCCTTAAAGGAGAAGGGGTTCAGGAGAATTTCTGGACCGATTAGCACCGTATACGGAATTACGGGCTGGGTCTCAGATGTGGCTTCCTATTCCAGATTGATGGCACTATGCATGGCCACGGCAATCATTGGATTCACGATTAACTATCTCTTGGGAATGGTTTGCCATCCGATTTCCAGACTGCCCTTTGTCGTTTTTGTACCAGCGGCAATAGCTCTAGGTATAGCCTTTATTCTCCTTCATACGGTTAACACTTTACTTGGAGTGTTGGGAGGATTTGTGCATACCCTGAGACTTCACTTTGTGGAGTTTTTCAGCAAGTTTTATGAGGGGGGAGGAAGGGGATTTTCGCCTTTTAAGGTTAAAATAGCTCTGGTAAGATTTCGATGGTAGCAGAGGGCGTTTGGGTGGCTCTCGCCGCAGCTTTGGCTGTTGGAATACCTGGCGTTTTTGCTGCCCTAGGGGTCGAGATGGCAGGGGTGGCAGCTTCTGCGGTTGCCGCCGAAGATCCGAAGAAGGCCTACAAGGCTCTCTTCTATGTCATCATGCCGGGAACTCAGGGGATATATGGCTTCGTAGCTGCCTTCCTAATTGTTCTCAGTACAGGTCTACATGTTGCGCAGGGGGTAGGAGGAACGGCCGAGATTTTACTGAAGTCCTCGATAGCGAGTGTTCCCAATATCGGACTGTTAGTGTTCATGTGCGCTCTTCCGGCTATTCTGCAGGGAATAACCTCTTATGCTCAGGGGAAAGCGGCATCGGCGGCCGTATCCGCTTTTGGTAAAAAGCCGGAAGTTTTCGCTGCGGGAGCTATGTATGTGGTGGCAGTAGAATTGTACGCTATCTTAGGTCTACTTTCCGCTATCTTGATGCTCTCTCTTACGGGTATCCTGTAACTTGGAGGAAAGCAGGAGAATAATAGAGGACATTCTTGCCGAGGCGGAGAAAAAAGCAAGGGGGATTTTAGAGTCGGCTAAGAAAGAGGTAGAAGGGATTCTTCAGGCCGCTGAGATTTCAGGAAGAGAAGAAAAGGAAAACATATTGTCAGCAGCAAAAGTCGAAGCCCAGCAACGTTTCAAAGAAAAGGTGATGGCAGCAAGATTGGAAAACAGACGTCGTTTTCTTTTGAGGAGAGAGGAGCTCCTTCAGAGAGTTTTCCAGGAAGTGAAGGAAAAACTCGAGGAATTTTCCAAGAGTAAAGACTACGCAAACTGGATGGAAAAAGAGCTAGAGAAGGCAATCAAGGAGCTGGGAGGTTACGAGTTCGAAGTAGAGGCGAGGAAGGAAGACTTCAAGCTTCTGGAGAGGATAAGGGAAAACTTCAGGAAAAAGGGAATAGAGATAAGGATAGGATCACCCATTGTCTGCATCGGCGGTTTCAGGGTAAAGACATCGGATGGCAGGATGGCGGTAGATTCGACCTTTGAGAGGAAACTCGAGAGAGTAGGAGAGGAGGCTAGGGTAAGAGTAGCAAAGGTTCTTTTTGAATGATTCTCCCCATAATCTTCTCCCTGTTAGCGGCCTTATTTGCTCTAGTATTTCTAGATGCCAGAAGAACCCTCCCCTATGTATACTGCAACGCGATGATAAGTGCTTGGGAAGGCAAGATGCTCAGCCCAAAAAAGATTGCGGAACTCTCTGAGATGGATTTAGAGGGAATTGTGTCGTCTCTCTCCGGAACAGATTTTGAGGGTCTGGCGCTCGGGGAAATCGACAAAGTGGAAGAAGAGATAAGGGAGAGATGCGCAACCAGATATCGAGAGATATGTTCGAACCTTCCAAAAAAGGACAGGAAATTCTTTGAGCTTCTACTCGAACGCTTTGAGGTTTATAATCTAAAGGCTGCTCTGACTTCTATTCATTTAGGTCAGCCTGCGAGGTTTATTCCCTCTCCTCTCAGCAGTCGGGAGCGACTTCAGCTTCTTTCGCAGGCAAAGAGTGTGGAGGCCCTCGCGGATTTTTTGAAGGGAACTGAATATGAAACAGTGTTGTGCGAATCGCTTGAAGAGTACAAAAGAAGAGGATTATTTCCCCTTTTATGGAGACTGGACAGTTGCTACTACAGGAGACTCTGGAGAGAAGCACAGAGGCAGAGAAAATCGGTGAAGGAATTAGTAGGGGTGGAAGTCGATATGGTTAATCTGAGGATATTGCTGAGGCTGAAAAGAGAGGGAGTTCCTCCAGAGGAGATAAAGAAACTCTTGATAATGCCCTCCTATCTTCTTCCAGACCATCTGCTAGAGCAGATGGTAAGTGCAGAGGATTTCCAAGCCGCTCTACAGATGCTTTCCGATACCCCATATGGTGAGGTAATTGCCCGTGTATCCCCACAAATTCAGGCGTCAGGTTCACTCCTTCCGCTGGAGAGGGAAATGGAGGAAGGGCCTCTTCGTCTTTGCAAGTGGTATTCTTCTTCGGACTTCTTCAGCCTAGCTCCAGCAGTCGGTTTCTTTTATCTGAAAGAAGCTGAGTTAAGAAACCTGCGCGTACTTCTTAGACTCAGAACCGAGGGAGTCCAGCCAGCAGAATGTCGCGAATTGTTGGTTTCACATGAAGTATAAAATCGCTGTTGTGGGGGACTTGGAGACGGTCACTGGTTTTGCGCTAGCCGGTGCTACATACCTTCATGTACATCGTGATCGAGACGAAACACTACAGAAACTCAGGGCTTTTCTTTCCGATCCTCTGGTTGGACTCATCTTAATAACATCTCGAGTGAGGGAAGAGCTTTCAGAGGAACTAGAACCGCTGTTAAAGATGAAAGCTTTTCTCCCGATGGTTTTGGTTATCCCTGACAGAAAAGGTTACTATCCCGCTGGTATCGACGAGCTGGAGAAATTAGTAAGAAGGACGGCAGGAGTGGAGGTGGTTTTGGGATGACGAAGGCAGTTACCACTCTCTCTCCAACCAGAATGGAACTGATAAGACTGAGGAGGAGAATAGAGCTGGCCCAGAAGGGTCACGATTTGCTGGAGGAAAAAATGGATGCCCTGATGATGGAATTTTTGGGCCTCGCTAGAAGAATTAGGGTTTTGCGAAAAGAAGCTTTTGCCGAACTCTTGGAAGCGCACCAAAAGCTCCTCAAGTGCATGGCATGGATGGGAACCCTTGAGACGGTAGAGGCGAGTTTGGAATCTCTAAGAGAAGCGGAAATAGAGATAGCAAGTCGCTCCATTATGGGGGTGAGAGTACCCACGGTGCAAGCAGTTAAGATATCTAGGAAACTTGTGGAAAGGGGATATTCTCTTCACACCAGCTCTGCGCTCTTAGATGAGGCAGCATCTAGATTTGAGGAGGTACTATCCAAGCTTTGTGAACTAGCTGAGCTGGAGGAGGCAATTCGTAGAATAGGCTGGGAACTTGAAAGAACCCGAAGAAGGGTGAACGCTTTAGAGCATATTCTTATTCCAAGGCTAAAATCTGCGGTTGCTTTCATTTCCTTCAGATTGGATGAGATGGAGAGAGACGATTTCGTCAGACTCAAAAGGATAAAAGCGATGCTTGAGGCAAGGGAATGGAGGAAGTAATCCTGCGTGAGTTGGCCAAACTAAACGCTCACCTTCCCAAGAAAAGGATAAGTTTGAAGGAAGCGCTAGAAAACCCTGAAATCGAGCTCGCCGATGGCGGAGTTCACAGGTTTAAGAGTTCGGAGCTTGAACTACTCAAAACCCTGCTTCCAGAAAAAGATTGGGAATCCCTCAAGCTTCCTATCTTGATTGAGATGAATCCTAAGTTTGGGAAAGGGGCTGGGAGGATTAGAGGGCTTCTTGAGTGTAAGGTGGTCGCCAAGTTACTCGGTAAGCGAGAGAATGAGGAAATGATTCTCTACCTTCCTGAAATAGCAGAACTCAGAGCAAGGCTTTCTACCGTGACCGAATATTTTTTCACCGCATGAGGGAGAAACTGGTCGCCCTTTATCCGTTAGTTAATGTTTTGACTCTAACAGGCTTCTTGGCGGCGGTTTTGATTTTTTTGGGTCTAAATCCTCTCTGGACCGCGACTATTTCGTTATGGTTCTGCTTTGTGGGAGTGCTCACTGTTTACTGGATGGGAAAGAAGCCTCTGAAGCTGTTAGGTCTTGACAGGTTTGTTAGGACTCTTCTCTTTTTGACAGGCTTTCTTGCCCTACTTTCAGCAGTTTCTCTAGTGATGTGACGATTGGGCCTGCTGGAGTCTTTCGAGTCTCCTCCTGAAAACTTCATTTATTATTTCTCCATATGCTGGTCGCGTGATGACTACAGCTATTAGAACTCCCAGAATGGTGACTATAGCAAATCCTTTCATGGCACCGAACCCAACGAAGAAGAGCATAATCATGGCTGCCACGGTGGTGAGGGCTGCGGTCAGTATGGTGAGAAAGGCTCTCCCTATTCTTCCCCTAATTCCTCTAGGTCGGTACTCTTGAATCTTCCCTCTTACAACCTCATCGGTTATGATGATTTGGTGCTCTACACCAGTTCCTATGACAGCTAGAATTCCACCGATTTCTGCCATTCCTATGGTTTGTCTTACGGCGGAGGCTGCACCAATGGTGAGGACCACTTCACATCCCATCGTTGCTAGGATGAGGAAGACGATATTAGGATCTCTGTATCTTACAAAGAGGACTACGCTAATGGCGATTACGGCCGCAAGTGCGGCTCTTTGAACCTCCTCTGAGAATTCCTGTCCAAGCCTCGGTGGAATGAAAGAGGTGGAAGTAATGGCAGTCTTGGCGGTTAACCTCTGGGACAGAATGTTTTTGAGATCGTTAGCTTCTCTAGTCGCTTCAGATTCTGTACTCCTAGTGCCGGTTATTTCGACCTCTCTCTCTTCTCTGCCAGCGATACTTTCCATAATTCTGGGGGCGGACTGCATACCACAGGCCTTGAAAATCCATTCGCTTATGTCCATATTTCCCTGTGGATAGAATTCCACTCGATTGTCAAAGAGATTTTCGAGAAACTCAAGGACCCCCGAAGAGAAAGTGGAATTATCGCCTAACAAGATGCATCTGCTTTTGGTTTTTCTGAATTCTTGTAGCAGTAAGACATCGTTCTCGTCGAGACGACGTGGGTCAATGGGAACAGCGTGAACAAGGAGATTAAAACTGTGGGTTTCGTCTATTTTGGCTTGGAACTGTCTTCTTCCTCTAACATACTCAGTTACGAGAGGATAGGGTGGTCCAACCTTAGGAAGACGCCCAATCAAGGCATGGTCGAAGACAAGCAAGGCATCGACGGGGCGGTCGAGATAGATGACGAGCGGATATCCTGCTTTACCCTGAGAACTCTCGGCGAATCTTTTTGCCCCTTCAGCAGAAATGCGAAGAGGAACCTCATATTGATACATGCCACTAACCTCTCTAACGCGCACGGAATAGACAATCTCGATGTCAGCTCCACGCAGAACGAGAGAATCCTCGATGAATGCCTCAAGTTTTCCCTCTTTTTCAATCAGCATCTTTGCTTTTTCGGGTTCCATGGCGGGAATTTCGAAGAGGATTAAATCGGTTCCGGCAGGTCTAGCTTGGACACCTAGCAAACCAGTCGGGTCTATCCTGTTCAGAAGAGTGCTGATTACCTCATCCATGGTCCTAGAGCTAACCGTTCCTTTGGAAATAGAGTGAAGCTCTCCAAAGTTTTCGACTATTCCTCTAAGAATGTTTTCGTCAACCCATGTTCCGATTTCAACTTTGATGTAGTTTTTTGTGGTGTCGACATCTAGGATTTTAACATCGGAGAGGAGGACATCTGCAAGATGGTTCCTGAATTCTGCAACGGAGGTGAGCTGTGGATCAATGGGCCGGTTTAGCCGAACGGTGGCCTGGGTGGCCTGAAGCCTGATGATGATTCTGGAACCACCTGCTAAATCCAGTCCTTTTGTGATTCCTCGTAGCTCGAATTTCCACCCGTTCCAAGGTTGCCATATCCCAAGTAAAGCTAGGATGGTGAGAAAGACTAACAGGAGAATTCTGGGGTTTCTATAGAGCGACATAGTAAGTCTTTTTCTTTGAGAGGTATCGTAAAAGGATCCCGGCATTTAGAAACCACGTATTCAAGAGGTCGGCTGCGAGACCAAACACAAGGACGATGGAAAGTTGATCAAGGGAGGCATTAGTCACGAAGAGATTAACGGCCAACATGGTTAACAGCGTGGTTGAAGTAATGGTGAAGCCAGTTTTCATGGCGATAGCGACTCTTTCATCCGGTTCTCCTTCAAACCTTTTCAAGGCGTAGGTCGTGAGCAACACATTGGTATCTACTCCGTACCCTAAGAGTAGGAGAAGCCCTGCGAGGGAGGCTAAGGATAAAGGGGTTCTCGTTAGGCACATCCCAGCTAGGGCAAAGAGAAGGTCCGCAAGAATGCACGGCACGGTTAATAGAACTATCGTTTTTCGATAGACGAGGAGCATACAAAAGCCTATGGCTAGGGAGGCGATGATGATGGCTTCAATCGCCTGTTTTTTGTAAGTGCGTCCCAATGCCGGTTCGAAAGGCACAATGCTCGGATTTTGGAGACCCAAGGAGGAAAGGGAGGTAACCAATTGATTTTCCGTGTTTTCATCTATCACGACTGTCGTTTGAATGTCAAGTCCAAACTTTCCAGTGACTGGATCGGTTACGATTTCCGTTTTAATTTCTCCCGGAATAATCCCGCGCAGCAAGCGCTCCACGGAGATGAGGTCAGGGCGGTTTTCGAGCCCCCCGTAACTTATCATGGTTCCGCTTGAGAATTCAAGGCTCATGGGAAGACCTATAAGAAGAATGAGTAGAACCGAGACTGAGGCAAGAGTAAGCGGAGGAAGGAGTAGTCTGCGCCAGCCCAGCCTTCTGATTAGTTTGAGAAACATCCTTCTTTTGTCGCAAGATTAAATGTGGATGCCGGCGGAGGGGGAATGGGTGGTATTACTGGATAGGTCGGGTACAAAGTACTTGGTACAGGTGGAGGATAAACAGTTCCAGACGAACGCGGGAATCCTTAACCTAGGAGAGCTCAAAAAGCTTGAATTTGGACAGGTTCTGCGGTCGCATCTAGGTGAGGAATTCTGGATTCTTCCCCCCTCTCTTCCAGATTTCTTCGAGAAGCAGCTCCGTAGGGTTCCACAGGTAGTCCTCCCTAAAGACGCCGCGCAAGTGGTTGCTCATACGGGAGTGGGACCGGGGGACACGGTAGTGGACGGTGGAACAGGATCTGGTTGGTTGGCGATTTTTCTCGGGAATCTCGTAAGACCAGACGGGAGAGTTTATACGTATGAGGTTAGGGAGGATTTCGCGAGGGTAGCTGAAGAAAACATAAGGAAAGTAGGACTGGAGAAGATTGTCTTAATCAAGAGGAAGGATATCTACCAAGGAATCGACGAAACGAACGTAGATCTCGTGACCCTCGATGTTCCAGAGCCACACCTAGTAGTTCCCCATGCGGAGCGGGCCCTCAAAGTTGGCGGTTACTTGGCGGCATTTACACCCTGCATCGAAACTCTCCAGCAGCTCTATCAGGTTTTGAGAATGAGGAGCTTTGCTGAATTCAAGACTATCGAATGTCTAGTCCGAGAAATCCTCGTTAGACCTCATGCAACCAGACCAAGTACGGAGATGATTGCTCACACGAGTTATCTAACCTTTGCTAGAAGAGTTTGACAGGTCTAGCTTTGTATCCATAACAGATGACCTCTCCTTCTTCGCTTATCTTTCTGAAGACCATTTCCACCTCATCTCCAATTTTTACTTCATGTCCTACAATGTCGGTCAGTTGGGCCAGCACTCTACATCCTTCGTCAAGTTCGATAAGAGCGAGCACGTAGGGCGTTTGTTTTTCGAACCCAGGAGCAGGTGAGTGGACTTCTGTAAAGGAGATGATTTTTCCTCTTCCTTTTATCTTGTAGGGTTCGAGATCGCCCTTTCTTCTACAATCTGGGCAAAAGTATCTTGGTGGAAAGAAGACCTTACCGCAGTTCTTGCAGCGCGTTCCCAAGAGATTATATCGACTCGGTATCTCCCTCCAAAATCTCGGCGGTGCGGCCATCAGTCCATTCTCCTGAAAATGTGAACAACTGCGGTCCCACCCGTTCCACCTACATTATGTGTCAATCCAATCTCTACCCCCTCCACCTGTCTTTTCCCTGCTTCACCCCTCAATTGGAGAACTATCTCCACAGCTTGGGCAATGCCGGTGGCTCCCACCGGATGTCCTTTTCCCTTTAGCCCTCCACTTGGGTTCACAACCACTTTTCCCCCAAGATTGGTCTGTCCCTCTTCCGTCATTTTGCCTCCCTCTCCTTTTCGGCAAAATCCGAGATCCTCAATGGCCATGATTTCGACAATGGTGAAACAGTCATGAACCTCTGCCACTTGGATTTGTGAAGGGGTCAAATGTGCCATTTGATATGCCATTCTCGCGGCCTCTATGGTAGCATCCAATCGGGTTAGAGACTTCCGACTGTGAAGGGCGAGGGTATCGGTTGCATGACCACTACCTGCCACTAGAATCGGCGTATCAGTGTATTTCTTTGCTTCCTCGGCAGGGGCTAGAACCACGCATGCAGCTCCGTCCGAAATGGGCGAACAGTCTAAAAGTTTCAAAGGAGTAGACACGGGAGGAGATTTCAGCACGTCTTCTACGGTTATTTTGGTATGATATTGGGCAACTGGATTTCTGGCAGCGAAATCATGATTTTTCACGGCCACCATTGCCATTTGTTCTTCGGTCGTTCCAAACTCATACATGTGCCTCCGTGCCATCAGAGCATAGAGGGCAGGAAAGGTGGCACCTACAAAGGCCTCCCACTCTTGATCAGAGGCGGAAGCCAGCGCACCAGTAGCCTCTTCTGTCAGCACATCGCTCATCTTTTCAACCCCCGCAGCGATTACGATATCGTGCATTCCAGAGGCAACGGCAATTACGGCCTGTCTGAGGGCTAAACCCCCTGAGGCGCAGGCCGCCTCCACTCTCGTGCAGGGGATGGGATTGAGACCAGCTTGATCGGCAATGAGGCAGGCGATATGCTCCTGTCTTATGAATTGACCTCCCGACATGTTCCCCACGTACATAGCGTCGATATCCCTACCACTCACCCCAGCATCTTCGAGCGCTCTTATCCCAGCCTCCATGAAAATCTCTCTGAAGGAGCTCCACCAAAGCTCTCCGAATTTTGTGATCCCAATCCCAATAATGGCTACTTTCCGCATCTAACCAAGATACTTGAGCTTAGAATACGTTCCATAATCTATCAACACTTTCCTCTTTATGTAGTAATCCACGCTGGGGGCTAGAGATTTTTTGCTCTCCAGATTTTCAGTAGTCCTGATGCTAAACGCGTCACTTCCGGCTCCCGACCCATATGAAACTAGCAGTATTCTCTGTTCAGCTTTCGCCTGGTCCAACACTGCAGCTAGACCTATCAGGCTAGAGGCGGAATAAGTGTTACCAATGTGCTGCACTACCATTCCTGGTTGAACTTTTTCTGGAGGGAATCCTAACTCGTCAGCAGCTTGAAGGGGAAATTTAAAGTTCGGCTGATGAAAGACTACGAAATCAAAATCCTGTGGCGTGAGGTTTAGTTTTCTCATCAGACCCTGTGCTGCCGCGATTACATGCTTGAAGTAGGCAGGCTTACCCGTGAACCTTCCCCCGTGCTGAGGGTATGGCCTCCCCTCTCTTCTCCAAAAGTCTGGGGTGTCAGTGGTGTAAGAATAGAAACCCTCGACAACCGCTAGCCACTCATTGCTAGAGGCTCCCACGATATAGCAAGCTGCCCCCGCTGCAGCTGTGAACTCCAGTGCGTCTCCAGGTCTACACTGAGCCGAATCGGAGCCAATAGCCATGGCGTATTTCGCGTGACCCGAGCTGACGAGACCTATGCATGCTTGAAGAGCCGCAGTCCCGGCTTTGCACGCGAATTCATAGTCGGCAGCCATGGTTTCGGGCGTTGCTTCGATGGCCTCCGCGACAATCGTGGCTGTGGGCTTTACGGCGTAAGGAGGAGACTCGGAACCCACATACACAGCGCCAATGTCCTTTGGATTTATCCCGGCTCTTTTTAGGGCATTTCGAGCGGCCTCGACTGCCATGGTGGCAGTGTCTTCGTCGGGACCCGCTACAGTTTTTTCTTCCATTCCGCCTTCGAGTTTTCTACCCCAAACTCTCGCAATCTCGCTTATTTTTATTCGATAAATCGGAAGGTAAATCCCGTAGCCTACAATTCCGACTTCTGGCACTCATTCCTTCTTCATCGAGCGTTAAATCTTATTTCAAGGTTCTTAGTTCTTTGACAATTTCCTCCACCGTGCTGAGACGAGAAATAGCGACCGGAAGATGCAACTGCTCTGCGATCTTCACCGCCAGCGAATCGATTTTTTTGATTTCTCCATGAAGCGCAATTAGACCCGGTGTTAGACCTGCCACCTTCACGGCAACCATGGGGGATCTACCAGTTCCGACTCCTGTGAACACTAGGGCTCTTTCTGATGTCATGCCATACAATCTTCTAAAATCGTCCGCAGAAAGGGAAAGAATAGCCTTAATGCTGTCGATAATCGTGTAACCGAAGAGTTTTCTGTCTCTGAGTTCTGGACAAGCCACGATTTCGGCCTTGATGAGTTTACAGAAATCATCGACAGTGATTGCTTCTTCCAACTCTCGGAGATCTAGAACTACCTGAGATGGAAGATGAATTCCCAGTATGCGGGATAAAGCGTTGAGCATTTTCCCCCCAGACTGTAAATCGTGTTTGATTAGAGCTTCTACAATCTTTTTTGTAGTTATTGTTCCAGGTGATTTTCTTCTACCACTCTCGTAGTCGCTTATCACAGAAGGCGAGATTCCTAGCTCCATGGCGAGTGCGGTTTGACTGACGTTGAACATTTCTCTCCATCTTCTAAGGGCTGCACCAGGTCTAGGTGAAAGCACGATATCACCTGCAATCCATCTAGCTACTCTCTCACTCAGCCCTTCCATTCGAAATTTCGCCAGAGAAAATAACAAGTTAAAAGGTAGAGACAAGGAGTGAGATGGATATCACCATTGAAAGACTACGTGTGCCTCCCATCGAGGAAACAGATTTTGAAATAGTGGAGAGAAAGGGGATAGGTCACCCCGATACAATCTGTGATTTGGTCCTCGACAGGGTCTCAGTGGAGCTGAGCAAGGAATATCTAAAAAGATTCGGCGTTATTCTCCATCACAACGCTGACAAATCGCTCTTGGTAGCAGGAGAAGTTGAAACGAGATTCGGCGGAGGAAGGGTTAAACAACCTATGTTACTGGTTTTTGGTGACAGGGCGACGACGAGGGTAGGAGACGAAGAAATCGATGTAGAGAGAATTGCCATCAACGCAGCAAAGGAGTGGTTTAGAAAAAACATGCGTTTTGTGGATCCGGACGAACATGTTAAGTATCAGGTTGAGTTAAAACCAGGCTCAGCGGCTCTCACCGATATTTTTGAGAGGGGCAAGAAGGGCGGTTTCCTAGGAGCGAACGATACCTCAGCGGCAGTGGGGTACGCTCCCATGAGCAGGATGGAAAAACTAGTTCTCGAGCTGGAGAGATATCTCAATTCACCGAGCTTTAAGAGGAATTTTCCTGAGTCGGGAGAGGACGTGAAAGTGATGGGAATCAGGAGAAAGAACAATATCTCTCTAACAGTTGCCATGGCGTTTGTGGACAGATTTGTGAAAAGCGAGGAGGATTACTTCAGAAAGAAGGAGGAAGTTCTAGAGGAAATCAAAAACTTTCTTTCCTCATTTGGATTTGATAAAGTCGACGTAACCCTCAACGCTCTTGATATCCGGGGGAGGGGCGTGAATGGGGTCTATCTTACGGTCTTGGGAACAAGTGCCGACGGTGGAGATTCGGGGGAGGTTGGAAGGGGAAACCGACCTAATGGAGTAATTCCCCTAAATCGACCGGTAAGTTCGGAAGCTGCGGCAGGTAAGAATCCCGTGAGTCACATAGGGAAAATTTACAACCTCTTTTCTCATCACCTAGCAAATGCTATTTATGAGAGGGTGGAAGGTATAAAGGAAGTTTATGTTTGGTTAGTAAGCCAGATAGGGAGACCTATAAACGAACCTGCGCTCGTTCTCGTGAAAGTCATTTCTGACAGGGAAGATTTCGAAAAGGAGGTAAGGGAGGAGGTCATGGAAGAATTCTCTCGTCTCGATCGGTTCTGTGAGGCTCTCATCAGAGGGGAAATACCCATTTGCTAAATTTTGAGTGAAGGTTTTCGAAATCCTCCAAAGAGATGCGGGCGGAAGGATAGGGAGGATTAGAACCTCCCATGGTATCATTTCCACCCCTTGTCTTCTTCCCGTGATCAACCCCCTCAAACCGGAGGTCCCAATAGAAGAAATGAAGAAATTGGGCGTAAATGCGCTTATGACTAACGCATACATACTCTACAAGCATTGGCCAGAGGCTCCAGAGGTACATAAGTTTCTCGGTTTTGAGGGTCCCATAGTTACGGACTCGGGAGGGTTCCAGATACTAAAGTACGGCAGGGTGGAGGTCAGTCCAGAGGAAATCGTAAGATATGAGGAGGCAATTTCCTCTGACATCGCGGTTATTTTAGACGTTCCAACAGGGGCCTCCGATAGTCGCAGGGAAGCGGAGGAAAAGGTAGAGATAACGATACAGCGGGCGAAAGCCGCTGTTAGCTTGAGAAGGAATTCCTCTGTTTTATGGTCGGCACCGGTGCAGGGAGGAAAGTATCTAGATTTGGTAGAAAGGTGTGCCCGCGAGCTCGGCCAACTTGATTATTCCATTCATGCGATAGGAGGTCCAGTGGAGTATTTTGAACGTTATCACTTCTCAAGAGTGGTGGACCTCGTAATGACGGCAAAAATGAATCTGCCTCTGAATCGTCCTGTTCATCTCTTTGGTGCAGGTCATCCGATTTTCTTTTCCTTGGCGGTTCTGATGGGCTGCGATCTCTTCGATTCCGCAGCCTATGCTCTTTTTGCGAAGGCCGATAGGTACATGACGGCAGAAGGTACGATACGGTTAGAAGAGCTGTGCGAGTTTCCATGCAACTGCCAAGTTTGCACGAAGTACTCGCCGCGAGAGCTTAGAGAAATGGAGAAGGATGAAAGGGCAAAGGTTCTTGCCTTGCACAATTTGTCGGTTTCCTTAGTTGAGGTGAGAAGGATAAAACAGGCTATTGTGGAGGGTAGATTGTGGGAATATGCTCAGCGGAGGTGCGCTTCGCATCCTCGCCTGCTTGAGGCTTTTCGTAGGCTCGGGCGATATTCCAAATGGTTCGAAAAATTTGATCCAGTCACGAAGCCATCCGGTTTTATGTATGTGGGACCAGAGTCGGCTAACAGACCAGAAGTCATCAGACATCGGATACGTATGGGTCGCTACACTCCTCCGCAATCTAAGACGCTAGTGATTGCACCACATGGATGTCAATCAGTGGCTTTGGAAGGACACATCGTTAGAGTAGTTCCGCCTTTTGGCGTGATTCCTGAGGAACTATTGGGGTTTTATCCGCTGGGTCAATATGAGATTCCAAAGAGCCTCTCAAAGGAAGAATGGTCAGCAGCTCTCTCTTCGCTTAGGGAATATCTGGAGAAGTTTGGTGAGAGGTACGAGAAAGTGGTTCTTCTGGAGATTGACAAGATCGGTGAGGAATTGGAGAAGACATGCGAGCTGGTAAAGGATAAACTTGAGGTGCACCGAAAGGTAGAAAAAACGAGGGCCAGGGGGCAGAATGAAGGAAATAAGACTGGACAATAAAGACAGGAAACTTCTGAAACTCTTAGCAAGCAACGCAAGAACTCCTATTGACAAGTTGGCTAGAGAAATCGGTTTAGGACGTTCAGCGACTTGGAAAAGAATCAAGCGAATGGAGAAGGAGAGGGTACTACTTGGGTACACAGTCTCCGTGAATCAGGCTCTTCTCGGAAGAGAAGTTCTTGCTTTTATATTGGTGGGTTCAACCGTTCGTAAGGAGAGAGAATTGATACAAGCGTTATCAAAATGGCCAGAGGTATGTGAAATTCATGAAATATCTGCTGAGGGCAGCGGTCTTCTTATAAAAGTTAGGACGAGAGATCATCAGTCGTTGATGAAGCTCAAAGACAGAATGGCAGAGAGGGTGCCAGAGGCTCATATCCGTGTTTTAGAAGTTAACAGAACCCATAAGGAAACCCTATTATCTATCTGATGGAGGAAACCGTACAGAGAGCCTTTTACTCCGTTCTTCCTTACCTGGTTTATCCGCAGGAGCTTAGGATGTTGTTGGAGAAAAAATCTGTGATGACTCCTTCTGTGTTGATCGAAGAACTGAAAAAAGAGTCCCTAACATTGGACGAAGTAAGGCGAACGGATATTCGTATCTTCCTCAACGAGCTAGAGCGCCTGATTAGGGCTGGGGCGGGAGGAGTTTGAACACGAGATCCTTCTCTCTTACCCTGTCTTTTACTTTCAACCCGATGGTTTCACCTGCCTTAGCAACCTCGACATTTTTGTGCTCTATCTGCATGGACTCCACCACTTGTTGAAAGTTCGTGGTCGTTCCTTCTATGGATATAGTGTCTCCAACTCTCAGCTCATCCACGAGTTCCACTACTCCCACGCCTATTTTTGTAAAGTAGTGCACGACCCTCCCTACCAGCTTCTTTTGTGAGGGTTGCATCATGAATTAACTAAAACCACACTATTTAGCACGAGTAGTTACGGGTAAAATAAGCCCCTGCTATTGTACGATGCTAGAGCTCTTGTGCAAGCTTAACGAGTTAAAGCGCATCCCGAGAGTAGGCTGGTCCCTCTGCTCTATTCCTTCCTGCATGGTGGAAGACGTGGCTCAGCATACTTTTGAAGTCGCATGCCTTTCCCTTCTTCTCTCGGAAGGTCTCAAGCTCGATGAAGCGAAAGTTCTCAAGATGGCCTTAATTCATGATTGGCCAGAAGCACTGGTAGGTGATATTTCCTACTCTGCGTTACCTTACTTGGGTGGAAAGGAGGTTAAAGGAAGAGTGGAGGAGAGAGCATTCCAACGCCTCTTGGGGGAGAGGAAGGAATTTCTCGAGATATGGAGGGAGTTTCGAGAGGAAAAAACCTTAGAATCAAAACTCGTTCATTTTTGTGATTATTTTGCTATCCTTCTTCAAGCCCGTCACTATTTCGAGATGGGTAATCGGTCTCCTGGCCTAAAGGAGCTATGTGAGAATGTAACCAGAGATGTAGAACCGTACCTCTCTATATTCCCACAGTTTAAGCCCCTTGTTGACAGGATGCGCTCTCTCTTGAGGTTCTAAATCTTTTCTCCAACTTTTCTAGCTCTTTTTCAATGTTCGGAAGCAGAGGTTGGTATCCACTCTCTATTCTACTCGAGAAGAGGGAAAGAATCCATCCAACGATTCCTATAGATAATGCCAACGCCAGACAAGTTTCGAGGAATCCTTGTTTGAACCACAGGGAGAGCACCAACGATGGCAAGGTGGACGTTAGTCCGGCACCACAGCAACCCAATAGCAGCAACCTTCTCTTCCTACGGTAGAGCACGAGAACTTTGCCTCCAAGACCCAGAAACATTGCTTCCAAGCCGAAGACGGGTACTCCAAGTAGCAGAAGGCAGCTCCAGTTCATCCTTTTCTCGATGGGCAACTTCTAATGGGACAGAGATGGCACTTGGGGTTTCTAGGCAAGCATATCTCCCTTCCAAACAGCACCATTCCTCGATTCAGAAGCATCCAATCTTCCCTCCTAAAGATTTTTTTGAGAGTGTCCTGAACTTCCTCCACGTCCGCCTCCTTTCTCACCAGTCCCAGTCTCTTGCTAATCCTATTCACGTGGGTATCGACTGGTATGCACGGTTCCCCGAATCCGTAACACCTTGTAACATCGGCTGTTTTTGGACCTACTCCGGGAAGCTCCATCAATTTTTCTCTTTCGCGTGGTACTTGGCCACCGTACTTCTGGATGAGGATTCTACAAACTTCTTTTATTCTTCTCGCCTTCTGTTTGGCGAACCCCACCTTTTTTATTAGACTCTCTAGCTTGGTTAAAGGGAGCTCTAGGATTTGTTGAGGACTCGAAGCGACGGAAAAAAGTGCTTTAGTTGCGATTTCGGTATTTTCTTCTCTTGTTCGTTGAGACAAAATGCAGCTTATCAGAACCTTGAAGGGATCTTCTTTTTCCCCAATTTCTCCTGCGTATCTCTCTTTCAGAAGCGAAAGAAGCTCAGCCGCTTGTGCGTTCATGCAAAATCTCACAGATTTTTTTGGCCAAGATATGATAACACATGTCTACACCTGCTTTACCTGTAACTATGTTGAGGGTGAAATCCATGCAGTAGCACAGGTCCTTAACGATTTCATAGGTGTCGGTTTTTCCCTCTACCACCCAGATTACTCCGTTTTTATGAACCCTGCCTTCTTTTACTGCTCGGAGTGCCTTTTTCCCCCGCTCCCCATAAATCTCTACCACCGCACGCTCCACTCTTGGTGTGAGTCCTTCCTTTCTGATTAACTCGAACAACTCTTCACGTTTGGCGGGAGTGAATTTAATTCCCATTCGAAAGAACTTCGGTGGAGATACTTAATCTTCTCCGGAAAAGGGGGATACGTCTCAGCAGAAAGGCAGGGCAGCACATAATGATAGACCAAGCAGTTTTAGAAAGAATGGCAGACTATGCTGAGCTTTCCAAATCCGATACGGTTCTCGAGATAGGAGCAGGAGTGGGCAATTTGACGAGTCTCCTTGCAGAAAGAGCGGGCAGAGTAATAGCCATCGAAAAGGATCCTAGGCTTTTTTCGCTAGCTAAGGAGAGACTAGCTGGATATGAAAATGTTGAGCTTTACTGTGCAGATTTCGTGAAAATGAGGGAACTCCCGCGATTCGAGAAGGTGGTTTCCAATCTTCCTTTTCAAATTTCCTCCGAAGCCACCTTTAGGATACTGGAAGGGGGTCTAAAATTAGGGGTACTAACCTACCAAACTGAGTTCGCTAAAAGGCTTATAGCAAAGCCAGGTTCGGAGGATTACAGCAGACTGACCGTTGCTGTGCGAATGAGAGCAGAAGTGGAGCTGCTAGAGGAGATTCCGCCCTCAAGTTTTTTTCCCCCGCCCAAGGTTTCGGCAACAATCGTTAGACTTAGGCGAACGGTTTTCCAGCCTGAACCTAAGGACTGGAGCATGTTCGAGAAGGTTCTGAGGGCACTCTTTCAGCACAGAAGGCAGAAGGTTAGAAATGCTCTGTTTCACTCGCCTCATCTCTGGCCAGGACGGTCTAAAGTGGAGAGAAGAGGTCTACTTGAGAATCTTCCCTTGGAGCTTGCCGAAAAGAAGGTCTTCGAGCTAACCCCAGAGGAAATAGTGAGGCTTTCAGACCTTCTCCTTGATGCGATCGAGTAACCAGTTACTTTTCCATGAATTCTTCTGGTTTTGGAACTTCGGGTGGAAGGCCTTTTCTTTTTCTGACGTCTTCAATCACCTTGGGCTCCAGTTCAGGTGGTAAACGCTCAAATTTCTCGAACTGGGTGGACCATATGGCTCTCCCCTGTGTTTCAGATCTCATATCGGTTGCCAGTCCGAAGGAGTTGGCCACGGGCAGAAGGGCAGTAATGATTGCTACATCTCCTTCGCTCTCCATATTCAGAATCTTTCCTCTTCTCCCCTGAATCACTTTTAATGCCCCACTCATGAATTCCTGCGGAACTCTCACCTCCAATCTGAACAGCGGTTCTAAGACAACGGGATCGGCCATCAGGACGCAGGCTTGAATGGGTCTTCTGACGGCAGGAATGATTTGGGCAGGGCCCCGGTGCACCGAGTCCTCGTGAAGCAGGGCGAAATTTATGAGCACTTTGACACCTCTCAACGGCTCTCTCATGACAGGTCCCTCTTCAGCCACTTGAGTGAAACCTTGAATGATGTAGTCCTCCACCTCTCTCATGTACTGAGTCCCTTTCGTGACGTCCACTATCACATTGGTGCCTACGATAGCCAAAACATTCTTAGCGGCATCGGCATCCCATCCCAGTTCTCTGAGAATTCTAGCCCTTTCCTTCCTATCTTGTTGCATGGTAATTTTCTTCTCCTCAATTGCCTTTATGACCTCGGGCTCTAGAGGCTCAACTGAGATGAGAAAGCGGTTGTGCTTGTTAGGGGACTTCCCCTCAACAGGTCCAGCAGGTTTAGTTATGCTCTCTCGATATACGACTAGTGGCTCGGAGTACTTGACCTCTAGTCCAGCTTTTGCCAGCTTGTATTGGACAATCTCGAGATGTACTTCTCCCATTCCAGAGATGAGATACTCTCCTGTTTCTTCGTTGATTTTCACGCGAAGGTTTGGATCTTCTCTCTCCAATTTCTTGAGATGTTCCACGAGCTTGGGGAGGTCTTGGAAGTTTTTCGGTTCCACTGCCACTGTTACGACGGGTTCACTGATGTACTTCAATTCCTCGAAGGGATAGCCCTCTGCACCCTCTTCTACAACAGTCTCTCCCACGAAGGCATCTTTTAATCCAATCAGTGCGGCAATGTTTCCAGCCGGCACCTTGTCCACGATGACTCTGTCCGGCCCCATGTACACGCAAACCTGCTGTATCCTTGCTTCAGTTTTAGCACCCAACAATCTTACAGCCTTGCCTTTCTCTAGGGTACCAGAGAAAAGTCTTCCCGTGGCGATAACCCCAGCCTGTTCGTCGACCACAATGTCCGTGATAACCATGCAAATCTTTCCGTTAGGATCACATGCGAGCATCTGTTTTCCGAGTTCCGAGTTTAGGTCCCCTTTCCAGATGGTTTGGAGTCTATTCTGCTGAGCCTCTTTAGGATTGGGAAGATGATTGATTACCATGTCTAAAATCACCTCCCAGACTGGAGAAATCTTGGCAAGTTCTTCTATTTGACCATTCCTGACCATCTCAATGACCTGTTTGAAAGTTATGCCTTTCTTTTTCATTTGAGGGATAGAGATGCCCCACTTTTGCTTGGCGGAACCGAAGGCCACCGATCCTGCTTCCACGCTCACTTGCCACTTTTCGGCCAGCTCTTTTGGAGCATATCTGGTGATTAACTCGTTGAATTTCGTGATGATTTTAGCAAAACGTTGTTGCATGGCCTCAGGCGAAAGTTTAAGCTCCATAATCAGTCTGTCAACCTTGTTTATGTAGAGAACAGGTTTTGTTCGTTCTGATAAAGCTTGTCTCACAACTGTTTCGGTTTGGGGCATTACCCCCTCAACGGCATCTACCACTACTACGACACCATCTATCGCTCTTAAAGCCCGTGTGACATCACCCGTGAAATCTACGTGTCCGGGCGTGTCCAGAAGATTAATCAAATACTCTCTTCCTCCAAGATTGTGCACCAAGCTCACCGCTGAAGTCTGGATGGTAATCCCCCTTTGTTGCTCTATCTCCTCATAGTCGGTAAAAAGTTGCTCTCCGGCCAATTCCCAGCTTATAATCCCAGAGGCGGCAACCAGCGAGTCTGTTAGGGTAGTTTTTCCATGATCTACATGAGCCACTATTCCAATGTTTCTTATATTAGCCGGTTCCTGCATTAGCTTTAGGACTTCCTGGATATGCTTGTACCTCCGCATTTAGGAAATTACCATGCCTAGCCTAAAACAGTCTACCTGATTCGATAGCATCCTTTTCCTCTACGGGTGGCGGGAATTCTTCTGGGAACTTTTCCTGGCCTATCCCAATCGTGTTGCCCACTCCCACCACGATTACTGTGTCACCTGGTTTGGTTCTCTTTCTTATGCCATTCTCCACCAGCTCCACAGCCCGGTCGCACGCAGCAGCTATTCGGGAGTTTAGCGAGGTAATGGCTTCTCTGAAGGACTCCTTGATGATGATGGCATCCAAAGGTATTTTATACTTGACTGCAACCTGTTCGATTTTGTACTTCTCCGTTGGAGGACCTCCTATCGCTGCTCCTACACCTTCTATGACATCCCCACTTCTCTCTCCCTCCAGTTTCAGTGCGGCATCAATCATGATGATTCGTGAGGGTCTTCTCCTCCTGACTAGCCACTCCACCATCTCCCCGGGCTTTCCCACTCTTCCTCCGGGTCCTCGTGCCTTCACCAATATTAGTCTTCTTCCCTCGAACTCCCTTTCCGCGTAGACCATCTCCTCGACTCCTTCCTTCCATTTTGTCCCTCTCCCCAACTTGGCGACCACTAGAGGGCCTGCCCCATCTCCTATCGGTTTATTCTCTGCGAAAACCTTGGTGGCCTCCAGATAAGCTTTTCCGTATTCTCTGAGTAGTGGTGCTTGCATTTGGATAATCATGGCCAACTGGTAACTTTTTGTTTTCTCTGCAAGCAAGAGATAGTGTCTTACCAAACGGAAGAGATAGTTGCTGGTCATTGCCGCCTCAACCACCATCTCAAGCGTGCTAGCTGTTTCGGGGTCAGCCTTGGGAGCTAAAGTTGAGATCATCCCCTCGAATCTCTTTTTTCTCACGTCTAGGAGATGGTCAAGTCTCTGTAGAACTCCGACCGGATCGTCGGATACCGGTTCTATGGTGAAGAATTCCAAAAAATTGTCAAAATCTTTTTCGAAATCCCTTTTTGGTCTGCCATACTTTGAGAGGGTGTTAAGTGAAATCCTCCTGCTTTCATCCGCCCACTCCTTCAGCTTTTCTAGAACTTTTGCGGCCCCTCTTACACTCATCCTAGCCTGAAGAGTGATGAGCTGGGGAGTGAAGAGCACTGAGAGGAAGCTGAACAGGAAGAGAATCGCTATCCACATCAAAACGTATTCAAAGCTCCACCCGTTTGCTAGCAGAACTAGAAGCCACATCTAAAATTTGACGTACCAAATCTTAATAGGAGCGGGGGTAGCCAAGCCAGGTCAAAGGCGCGAGGTTCAGGACCTCGTCCCGTAGGGGTTCGGGGGTTCAAATCCCCTCCCCCGCACTCTTGATTTCAAATTCCTAAAAGTCTAGCCGCAAGGAAAAGTGATACTACACCTCCAATATCACAAATTGACGTTATGAGCGGTGCCACAACGTTGTCTGGGTCCAGACCTTTCTCAAACGCGATGAACGCTAACGAAATGGAAACATATACTGCAATTAGGGTTTGGAAAACTCCAGCTAAAAAGAAAACAGGGGCTACCCACCGTGGAACTCCCAAGGGTTTTAGGCAGAGGAGAGCCAGTCCAGTTGCGGCAAAGGAAAGGATGCCGGATGTTATACCTCCCCAAAAGTTCTTCCTTAAGGTTCCCCCTCTCCGGCCAGGTCTGATAGTACCTAGATGTAGGGCGGTGCCCATTCTAGATCCCACGATACACCCAATGTTTCCACCCATATCGTTTATCGGAGGTACTAAGGCAATCAGCATGCTCGTTTTCAGAATCTTGTCTAGATTTTCTTGCAGGATAAAGCCAGCAGCGAAGGATAGAGCCGCCGATAGAAGGAGGATAAAGTAAAGCTCGGACACTATTCTCCTGAAACTGTAGGCTTCCATCACCAAATCACCACCGAGAGCAGGATTGTCAGCATGGTTATGATGTCCCCCACCGTCGTTATCACGGGACCAGTTACATTGTCGGGATCCCAGCCTCTCTTAAACGAAATAATGGAAATGAAGACGGTGAGAAAAGTTATCATCACTCCGGATAAAACTCCAGAAAAAACGGCGACAAACAGAAGACAGCAAAGGGAAACTCCTGAGAGATTCATAAAAAGACAAATCAGCCAAGAAATCACGCCTATTGAAGCAGAGGCCACAACGCTGAGGAATAGTGAAGAAAAGATGTTTATTTTGAGAACTTCTGTCATGGTGAATTCAGGCCTCACTAACCCGAGGTGCAGAGCACTTCCGAGTCTTGAACCCAAAGCGGAGCCAATGTTTCCTCTCAGGTCTATTAACGGTGGAATCATCACGAGTAGCCCCGGAAGAAGGCTGAATTTTTCCTTCATGCCTTCCAATGTTCCACCGGTCAAGAGATCGAGTAGGGCGCAGAGAATTAAAATTGTCACAGTTTCTCGGATCATTTTCTGGAACTCGGTCATCTTTCTTTTGTTTGTTTATCGTTTAGCACCAGTTAGTAAAACGCTTACGCTAATTTAGATGAGTCGCGTAAGTAGGAAAAGGTCGAGGGGTCTTCTTGGGGTATTCTTGATCCTCTTTGCCCTGGGGGGTCTTGCGTGGGGCCTTGGGAGAGAAAACCTAGCCAAAATTTTTCACAGCATGGTTTCAGCTAGGATGGAACTCTTGCTCTTGGCGATAGGATTGTATTTTTTTGAGGTAGTTTTCTGGGCATGTCGATGGAAAATCGCCCTCAAGATTACAGGTTACGACATTAGTCTCGGTAGCCTGTATATCGTTTCTCATGCTGGAATGTTCTTCACCAATATTACCCCTATTTCAAAGGCGGGAGGGGAGCCCTTTCGTGCCTACTTTGTAAACAAACGCTATGGAGTTCCCTACTCTGCAGGATTTGCTAGCATCATAGGGGAAGGGATTCTTAGCATTCCACCTTATCTGGTGTTACTTTTGGTAGGACTTGCGTTAAAGATGAGAACGTCTTCACTTTTTGTTACGATAGGAATTCTCGGTACAGCCACGTGTTTTTTCGGGGGTCTTATCTTTTTGGGTTACCGGTTCGTGGCGAAAAACGTAGGTAGAGGATTAATCCTTAGGATAATCCAACGGTTAAGGAAAGGAGACAACAAACTAGAAATTGCCAGATCTCTGGAGCGTTTTTATGGAAATGCTAGGACAGTTCTGAGGGACAGGAAAAGGGCGTTTCTGATTTCGGTTATGAGTTTCCTTCTCTACCTCGTTAACATTTGCAGAGTGTGGCTGATCCTCCTCGCCTTGGGAGTTTACTCCTCCTTTCTAGCTCCGCTTCTAGCGGTTACAGTTCCTGTTATAGCAGGCATTCTTCCATTGTTACCCGGAGGACTTGTGGCAGTTGAAGCAACCATGACGGCTGTTCTTGTTTGGTGTGGTCTTCCATTGCCTTTAGCCTTATCGGCAACTCTCATCGAACGTGGGATTTCTTATGTACTTGCCACCATTGTGGGGGCACTCGCGGCCTCCTATCTTGGATTGAAGAAGGCTTCAGTCTCCTTTGACAAACTATCAGACCCTCACCGCGCTCAGCAGCATCCCGGTTAACAGAGGGATTACTAAATTATCACTCATGGCTAGAGGCATCGATTCGAAAAGGGCCACCGAGATAGCTACCAGCAAAGATGGAAGGGGGGAGGCAAATGGAAGAAGGACGAAAAATGTCACAAATGCCATAGCGATTGAACCTTCTAGGCTCTTCGGAGGATTGTGCGACCATTTGTGGCGACCATATCGGATTCCGACGAGTGCAGCAGAAGGATCGGCGAGGCTCAAGACGAGAAGGGCACTAACGGAGGAGCGGAAGGGGAGGAACGCTACCACAAGTAGGGAGGCCATCAAGGTGAAGAAAGAGGGAGCAAAGAATTTCTCCTCAAGAGGATTTCTAGCGGCTTTGGAGAGGAGTTCGTTTGCAAAATCTATGAGCTTATCTCGTTTACCCCGTCTGGCGAGTTCTCTGAGGGACTCGGCGAAAAGAAAGGCAGTTAACCAGGCCGATATAAAGAGAAGGGCCAATTCTTTGCCTAATGTGATAAAAAAGACCAATAAAATACCACCAAGCATGTGAGTCAGCGATCGGTAACTTTGTTTCCCCACTCTAGTGGAAAGAACTCGAGCGAAGAGAAGCATGCTTAGGGCCGCTCCCAGTGCAGCAAGGGAGGTGGCAGGCTTTCTAAGAAAGAGGGGGATTATCTCATCTCTGAAATCCGTGTGAAGAACGCTGCTGCTAAAAGGTTGAATGGCCAGATAAGTGGGGAAAGCGGATAAAGGTAGTGCAAGGAAGCTCCCTAATTTCTTTCTGAGTAAATGGAAGAAGACGATTAAGAAGCACCCGAAGAGAAGAATCATGCACGGCGCGCGAATCTCTAACGGGAGCATCTTCTCTTCACGTTCCACCAATATGTTATTTGCCAAGAAAGTTCGAGCATAACCAACCAGATGAGACCTAGGAATAGAAAGAAACCTAGCACACGACAGGTAAAACGATTGAAAAGGCGTAGGGTCAGAAAAGTCGATAAGACAAAAGGAAGAAGCACGTATGCCGTAACATAAAGGTGATACTTCCTCAAGGCAAATCCCTGTAGAGGGCAAGTGTTTTAGCCGCTATATGTTTCCAACTGTACTTTTCTGCCTCCTCTCTTCCTCGTCTTCCCATCTTCAGGGCAAGTTTCTCGTCTGAAAGGAGAATGAGGAGCTTTTGTGCGAGATCTCGGTAGTTCTCAGGCTCGAAAAAAAGACCCCATTTTCCATCTTCAATGAATTCTCTGATACCTCCCGTTCTCGAGGCAATGACTGGTTTTCCACTAGCCATGGCTTCCAGTACTACTCTAGAGGCAGCTTCTTTCCTCGAGGGAATTACCACCACATAACTAGAGGCATATACTCCCGGAAGTCGCTCGTATGGCACACTCCCGAGAAACAGGAATCTTTCCTCAACTTCTAGTTTTTTTGTTAGTCTCAAAAGTTGTTCCCTTTCTTTTCCTGTTCCTACAACCACAAATTTAGCCTGCACATCGCGTAGCTCTGCTGCGGCACGTATGAGTAAATCAAAACCTTTTGCCTTAACTAATCTTCCGCAGGCGAGCACTATCTTTTCTTCGGTTTTGAGAGAGGGTGGTGTATAGGGCGAGAAAATTTCTGTGTTGATACCGTTGGGGATTACGGCGATTTTTTCGGGAGGAACAAGAAGGGAAAGTAGATTTGCCGATGCCTTAGAAACGGCGATGAGTTTATCTGCCAAATTAAAAACTCTTTTCAGTTGCCGTTTGGTGAAAAAGTAAAGGGCTCTTTCTAGCTTTCCCCTAGAGATTGAATGGTTTGTTCCAACAATCCTTGAGGGTCTGGGATACATGAGACCGGAGGCGGCAAGCGCTTGGAAGCCGAGGGGGGTAAAAATATGTTGCCCGTGCACCACCTCAAATTTCTCTGTTTTGAAGTACCACTTGAGTTTAGGGGCAGTGTAAGGAGAGAAGGAAGACTTCAGAAGTCGCAAACCAGACAACCTGTGTATCACTATTCCTTCTGTCTCTTCTGTTTTGTCCGTGAAAGAAATTCTTTCAAGTCTTGGAGCGAACACATGCACCTCGTTTCCTAATTTAGAGAGTTCTCTTGAGAGCTCGTAGGTATGTACCTCTACTCCACCCCAGTGAGGAGGAAAGCACTCTGTTACCATTGCTACTTTCATGCTACTGATAGGAAGAGGGTGGTAAAGAGGGGTATCAGAAGATTGTCACTCATCGCAAGGGGCATCGATTCAAAGAGGGCAACAGAGGCGGCAGTCGCCAGAGAAACGGGGGGTGAGGTAAAAAGAAGAAGAACACAAAAAATTACCAGCATCATGCAAGCCGATCCTTCCAAACTCTTCTTTGGATTATACGGCCATTTGTGTTTTCCATACTTCAGACCTATCATGGTGGCAGTAGGATCGCCAAGAGCAAGCGTAAGAATAGCGGCCAACGCTACCTCGGTTGAGGAGAGGAGAATTGGAATTGCCATTCCTACCATTCCAAAGTAGGCGGCCATGAAAACCTTGCTTTCTTCGGTCATTCTTTCCCCAGCCGAGAGCCACTGTTTGAGCCAGCCTTGAAAGGTTTTCATGTACCTGCCCGAGACGGGAGCATGTCTGAAGTACGTTCCAAACGTGAAAACTGAGAGGTAAAAAGACAGGAAAATGAAAGCTAAGTCAATGTTTACCCACACGAAGTAAGCAATCAGGAGTGCACCGAACAAGTGAACTAGATGTCGGTATGTCTCTCCTTTCATTCTTCCCGAGAGGATCCAGTAGGTGACAAATTCAGCCGCTAGAATGAAAACTCCCAAGAAAAGCCAATACTTCTCTGCAAGACAAAGGTCGAGAAAGGCCTTGGTGTCCGAAAGGTAGGAGGAGAGGCTAAAGCGGTAGAAGGGCAAAACCAGCGAGAAAGCCAAGGGGGCGGATAGTATGGCAGAGACTCCTTCTTTCTTAGTTCTCCTCAAAAGGAAGTGGAAGAAGAGGAGAAAGCATCCGCTGAACCAAATCCACATCCCCCCTGTTCTGCCGACGGGGAGGCTTACCGTCACATTACCACTTGAGAAGGCTTCTTAAGGTGCTTGTGAGGTGGGGCCGCCGGGATTTGAACCCAGGTCGCCAGCACCCCAAGCTGGTAGGCTAGACCAGGCTACCCCACGGCCCCACACAAATTTCGCACGCGATGGTTTAGTTTTGTTGCAATCAGTTCCTGATGGGAAGGATAGCAAACCTAACAGGACTTGCTCTTCTTATAGTAGGCTGTTGTTTTCTGTTGCTCTACTGGACAGGAAAATACGAATTTATCCCTCTCTTGTCACTTGCTCCTTTCATCGAGTCTAGATACGCCATACCTCTCTCCGTTGAAAAGGCCGGTTTTTCTCCACTCTTTGCTTATTTTCTCTGCGTTTCTCTAAATCTTCTGGTTATTCCAGCGGTTTACGGTTTCATGAACCTGTTTTTCCCCCTCTTAAGTCGGAAAATCTCCATAATCCGCGACATTGTGCGCCATGTAGAAGAAAAAGCCAAGGGAAAGGAATGGACTTTTCCCTTCCTTGTGCTTTTTGTTGCAGTCCCCCTTCCACTTACTGGAGCGTATACCGCTACTCTAATCGCCTACTTGTTGCACTTAGATTGGAAGAAAGCTTCGCTCGCCATTAGCTTGGGCGTTCTATTGGCCGGTTTCATCACTCTGGCGATAGAAGTCGGCATTTCTCAGCTGGTTTAGTACATTTTTTGTACTTATACTACAATAATTGGATTTATTTTCGAAGAAATAGATATAGATGGAGAACATACTTGTACGTGTGCTATGTCGGGAAGAAAGGCTCAGAATAATTCAAGCGCTATCCAAGGGTCCGCTACCGCTATCTGCCCTGAGAACGGTTGTCGGTGGGAATTTCTCTAGCCTTCTGCATCACGTTCGGGCTCTCCAACAGGCGGGGCTGGTGGAGGTCGTAAGGCTCAGACCGAGGCTGACGGTGGCCTACCTAAAGTTTGACGTGAAATTCTCTTTCGAGGCAGGATCCGGTCCAACTGTGGAGCTTAAGCCGAGGGAGCCCCCGGCGGAGAGTGAGCTCATGATGGCGTACTGGAGGTTGCTGGTGAGAAGATGAGGAAACTTTTTACTCTAGTCACAGTCCTTCTGATAACGCCTTACACTTCTGCTGAGAGCTGGGTGGTTCTTGAGGAAATTTCCGTCTCATCGTTCAGCCCCATTCCTCCTCCAATTCTTTTGTCTCCGGAAAACGGTTCAAACCTCAGTGACATCACCCCCTCGCTCGCTTGGGAGAATCTTGCACCTATAGATAACTTCCATGTGCAACTCGACGAGAGCGAGGATTTTTCTTCCCCCCTCGATTTCTTTACTCCCTCCTGCTCTCTAGAGCTACCTCCACTACAGGAAGGAATCTACTTTTGGAGGGTCAGGGCCTTTCGGTCAGGATTGGCGTCAGACTGGTCAGTAGTATTCAGCTTCAGGGTAGACGTTTCTCCTCCATCCTCCCCGTACCTCCTGTATCCCGCCGATGGTGAAAACTTTGTCAATTCAGTTCCGCTTCTAGCATGGCAGTCTCCGGCGGAGAACTCGCTTCCCTTGTTATTTCTTGTGCAACTTGATAATAGCCATGACTTCCCACATCCGGTAAGTGTTTGGGTGTACGGAGAAAATTGGCTTCCTCCCTCTCTAGGACAAGACAACTATTACTGGAGAGTAAAGGCGAGAGATAACGCCGGTAATGAGGGTGATTGGAGTGAGACGAGGAGATTTGAGGTTTTCGACACCATTCCTCCTTCTCCACCCTTGCCTCTTTCCCCCCTTGCTTACGAAAATTTAAACGACAATACTCCCGTTTTTCGCTGGAACGCCCCGGACGAGAATTCGCTTCCCCTCACCTACTGCGTTCAGGTTTCTCCCGATCGCTATCAAATCTTCACTTCAGCTTGGACGGACAACGAGAACTGGGAATGTTCGTCCGTTTTGTCCGATGGATTATGGTACTGGAGGGTCTGTGCTAGGGATCGTGCGGGGAACACGGGGCTTTTCTCTGACTGGATTCCCTTTATTGTCGATACCGTCAATCCGATTCCTCCACCTCTGCTCTCACCTCAAGAAGGAGCCGAATTCGACGGTACTTCTGTTACTTTCGAATGGGGTGAAGGCACTGATGAACGAACTGGAATTAGTGGATATGTGATTCAATTCTCTCGTGATTCCTCGTTTTCGCTTCCCGAGGCTGAGTACTTCCTATCCGGATACCAGTTTTTCTATTCTTTTCCAAGTCTGGGGGACTGGTATTGGAGGGTTGGATCAGTTGACGGTGCAGGTAATGTGGGCTGGTCTGAGATTAGAAGTTTGGTCTGCAGGGGCTGGAGAATTTTGGAATCTCAAAGTTTTGAAATCTCTGGGTTCGCGCGTTGGAAACTCCTCGACGGATTCATTGGATTTGCTGAAGGTCTGGTGGGACAGTGGCAAGAGATTGAAATTATGTTTTCCCAGTCTGAAGCCCTCCCCCAGTGGACAGTCGTTCAATTGTGGGATTTGGGAGCTGGAGGCAAAGCCGATTGGAAAATTGGGGACCAGATGACCGTAAAGCCGTATTCACTGATTCCGGTTCCCATCCCTCTCCTCCCAGAGAATTCAGCCCACGTTTCAAAAGTTCGTCTGTGTTGGGAAAACTTAAAGGCTGCCGATAACTTCGAAATTCAGATCGATGTCCCAAGCAAGTTCTGGCGGCCTTTCAGATTCACTTATCGCACTTGGTACAGCAAGGAAAATTTCTTCGATTTGCCTCTAGAGAATTTACAAGATGGAAGCTATCTGTGGAGGGTGCGTGCATGGAGGTCGGGGGCATGTTCGCCTTGGTCAGAGATTTTCACTTTTGTTCTAGACAGGCAAGTTTCTACCCCCATCCTCCTCCTACCTGACAATGGCTGTAACATCGGGATAAAAATGGTAACCTTCAGTTGGAGCGAGGTCGAAGACACGACACCACCTGTAAAATATGAGGTGCAAGTCTCAATTAGTCCTGATTTTTCCTCCTATGTGTCCTCAGGCTGGCTTTCTTGGAGAATTTGGGAAGTAGAGCTAGAAGAAGGGTTTTACTTCTGGAGGGTGAGAGCGAGGGATAATCTTGGAAACATCGGCGAGTTCTCGCCGGCTAGAGGTTTCAGGATAGACTTGACTCCCCCGACAGCCCCACGCCTTCTCTACCCCTCAAAGGGGAGCTGGATTACTTCTACTTCGGTGACCCTCTCTTGGGAAGAGGTCAAGGACGATTCGCTCCCGGTAGTATACGTAGTGTTAGTGGATGATGCAGCAGATTTTTCCTCACCTCGTATCGTTGTCCAAACCACCACAAGCAGCATAGTGGTAAACGACGTCACTGACGGCACTTGGTACTGGCAGGTGATGGCAATTGACAATGCTGGCAACCGCTCTCTTCCTTCAACTGCGTTCTTTAATGTGGATGCCACACCTCCCTCCATGCCGGCACAGATTCAACCACCAGCCACACTGCTGACCTCGGGAAAGGTTACATTTACATGGAGTAGTGTCGAAGATCCTAACGGGGTCTACTATGACTTGAAGATAGAGGGAGTGTTGGAAAAAGAGAATCTAAGAGAGAACTCCTTCCAAGTAGTACTTTCTCCAGGTAGGTATACGTGGAGGATAAGAGCAAAGGATGGTTTAGGGAATACACGTGGCTGGTCCGCCTCTTCGGCTTTTGAGATTAGAGATGTTAAGCCGCCCCTTCTTAAACTTCTTGAACCTCTCAGGAAAACAGTGGAGGAGGACTTCATTTTGCGTGTTAAAATCATCGATGATTTCGGTATAGACGAAAATAGGATTCAAGTGAGAGTAGATGGACAGGAAATCGGTTTCATGTTAAGCGGGGACCTCTTGCTGTGTGAACTAAAGGGAATCCCTCAGGGAAGACACTTAGTCGAGATTTTGGTGAACGATGTAGGTGGCAATGAAAACGTTTTGACGTGGGATTTATTGGTTCTGCCTCGTGTCATAACTGAAATTTCAACAAGGGAGGAAAAGGGCAAGATTTTTGTTAATCTACACGCGAAGAATCGTTCAGAACTCCCAGTGACCAAACGCTATATGCTAGTGCTGGGAGGAGAGTCAAAAGAGCTCGAAGTCTCACTAAATCCTGGAGAAGAAACTTTGATGGTAATCGAAGTTTCCCGAGCGAATGCTCTCGAACTAATTGATTTAAGCACGGGTGCGAAAACTTTCCTACCTTTAAGACAAGAGGGAGGATTTCCCTACCTTCTCCTCCTGCCGGTGGTATCAAGTGTGGTTTTCGGGTTGGGAGTCCTTCTTAGAAGACCTCGCGTAGTATCTCCCGAGATGCCAACTGAGGAAGAGGAGAAGTTTCCACTTCCCCTCCCCTCACCCCAGAGAGAACATGATGACTATTCTCTGTTGTCCTCTCTTTTCAGACCCGAGTTGCAGGTACCCTTCACCAAAGAGTGGTCACGGCTGAGAAAAAGGTATTCTACGGAACTTTCGCCACTGATGGAGGAGTATGCAAGACTTATAAAGGAGGGACCGGCCCCCCGTTTAATCGAGAGATACAGAGAGATGATGAGGGGGCGAGCAAGTTGATTCTCACCGTTCTAGGAGTGAAGGGAGGTGTGGGAAAGAGTACGGTAGCCATGGGTACGGCTATATGGATGTCCAAGAAGAAAAAGGTTCTTCTAGTGGACGGGGATCCGAGGGTAAGGAGTGTGGAGCTGAAGTTGCGTCCCAAAGGAAGAGGGTCGTTTTTTGACATTCTTTCAGGTCGGTTGAATTGGAGGGAGGCAGTTCATCCATGTACGAAGGTTAATCTTCCAAATCTTGCGGTTATTCCGGCGGGTAAGGTTCTCCTTCCCCCCGGTGAGGATTGGGTCGAGAAATTGAGGTCTGCCGCACGCGTGCTGGATAGAATGTTGGCCGAAGTCAGGAAAGAATTCGATTATCTGGTAGTGGATACACCCCCCTCTGTGGGATATGAGCACCTTCTTCTCACGGCTATGAGTGAAAAAATACTATACATCTGTGAACCTAACGACGACTCCATCCTATCCACCAAGGCAGCTGCAAGGGACTTCTCTAGAATTTGTGAGCTGGAGCCAGCGGGAGTGGTTTTATCCAAAGTTCTGGACATGAGGAACGTGAAAGAGTGGGTGAAGAAAGCGGAGGAAATAGGACCAGTACTTGGGGTAGTACCTTTTGATGAGGCAGCCGAGAGAGCATTTAGAAAGAACCTACCAGTGGTTCTAGATGCTCCCCAAAGCGAATGCTCGAAAAGTCTGAAACAAATTGCTCAGAAGCTCTTAGAAATGGAGGGAAAACCGGTGAGCGTTGAGTGGAGACTGAACACTATGTTTGAACGATTAGGAGTGTAGTCTAAATAATCTCTGCCCCGCATTTTGATGTCTCTAGACCTTCAAGCAAAGCTTGGGATATTCTTCGCCGTGGGAGGAATAATAGCGGGTTTAATTTGTGCACCACTTTCTGGACGACTGGCTCTCGTGTCTCTTCTAGTGCTTTTTTTCTCCTTTTACGTGTGTTACCGATTTGCTCCCAAAATTCTAAAATTCCAAGCTTCGCAAGTCACAGGTGGATGGTCAATCGGCACCGCTTTTAAAAAATACTTTGATTTGTTCTTCTTCCTCTGGCTGGTCTTCTGGATTTTGTCATATACAGATTTCTTGAGGCTCTAGATGAGAAGGGGAGGGCTTTTCCCCTATCCCGAAATTCGACCAGCACAGTTGGAGATGATTTCAGCCATAAAGGAGGCACTGAGTTCGGGTAAGCACCTTGTGGTGGAGGGACCTACAGGCATGGGTAAGACAGTCGCTGTTCTTTGCGGGATTCTTGAATCACCCGAAGCAGAGAGGCTGAGAATACTCTACTGCTGTAGAACTCACAAGCAGATGGACAGGGTAATCGAGGAACTCAAAAACATGAAGGTAGCGGCCCCCGCTCTATCACTGAGAGGAAGACGGGAGATGTGTCTTAACAGACTTATGCGCTTCACCTCCTCTACTTCCGAGGCAGCCTATGTGTGTTCGGTTCTCAAACGTAGGCATAGATGTGTGTTTTTCGAAAACTTGAAGGAGAAAGACAGGAGATCTTTACAGCTTCTGAAGGAGTTCTCCAACCGACCCGTTTTCGCGGAGGAAATAATTTCCTCATGCAAGGAGAATGAGCTTTGTCCTTATGAAATTGCTAGAGAGTTGCTGGGAGAAGCAAAAATTGTGGCGGCGAGTTATATCTACGTCTTAGATCCGCAAATAAGGAGCAGCTTCGTTGGGGCGTTGGGTCAGGAGCTTGAGGATTTTGTTCTAGTCTTCGATGAGGCGCACAATATACCAGCAGCTGCCTCAGAGCTGGCAAGCGATAAAGTGACCTCTCTGTCCATCTCCCAAGCCATTAAGGAGGCCAAAGATATGGGAGAAGAGAGGTTAGCTCTGACCTTGGAAAACTGGTTAAATTCACTCGAGAAGCTTGCCTTAGACTTCTTCGGAGGGGAGGAAGGAGAGAAGATAGTGAAAGGTGAAGAAGTGTTGCAGGAATTGAGGAATCCAGCCGGAACGTTGGAAAGGGCGGAGCAGGTGGGGGAAGATGTAATCCTAGGAAAAATTGAGGAGGGTAAAGCACCTCGCTCTCACCTCCGACACCTCTCGCAGTTCCTTAGAGCTTGGATTGAAACGTGCGGTAGGGAGGACTATCTCCACCTCCTCTCGAGCAAGAGAAAAGAGGAAGAGGAAGCGGTGATAACACTCGAGCTTTCTGCACTCGATCCACGGATTATCACCACCCAGGTACTAAGATGTTATATTTCAATAAGCATGTCTGGAACTCTCGCCCCACTCGAGGCTTACACGGATCTTATTGGACTGCCTCCGCAGACACGTCTTTTGGAGCTTCCCTCTCCCTTTCCACCAGAAAATGTTCTGTGTCTGGTGACGGAGGGGGTGACAACCAAGGAGGAGTTTAGATTACCTAGGATGTACGAGAAGATAACAGCAAAATTGGTGGAGATATGCGAGGCAACTCCAGCTAACATAGGTATCTTCACTGCCAGCTACGACGTTTTGGAGGGACTCCTTCAAGCTGGATTGAGGGAAAGGATAGGAAAGCCACTTTTCGTTGAGACCCCGGAGATGTCATCCTCAGAGAATGATAGACTTGTGAGAGATTTCAAATCCTTCGCCAAAAGAGGAGGAGCGGTCCTGCTTGGGGTCATGGGGGGAAGAAATAGCGAAGGTGGAGACTTTCCGGGGGATGAAATGAATAGCGTAGCCTTGGTGGGAATACCTTACGCTCCTCCCGATGCTAAGACGGAGGCTGCAATTCAATATTATGAGAAGCAGTTTCCGGGGAGGGGAAAATTTTACGCCTATTATCTCCCAGCCCACAGAAAGATGTGTCAGGCGGCTGGAAGGGCCCATCGGCTGGTGACAGATAGGGCAGCAATTGTTTTTCTAGATAGGAGGGTCTTGACGAAATTTGTAGCACGGAGTTTACCCAGCTGGATGAGGGAAAGACTGGAGAGAGTACCAGATAGGGAGGAACTGTTGAGAAGAAGGTTGGAAAGATTTTTTAGACAAACCCCGGGGAGTCTCCCCCCATCCTCCTCTCCGCTTTCTGGAACTGCTCCAGGCAGCGCACGAAATCTTCACGCGTGAAGTCGGGCCAGTACTTGTCTACAAAAATTAACTCGGCGTAGGCGGCTTGGTATAGCATGAAATTAGAAAGTCGACGGTCTCCACCGGTTCTTATCACTAAATCTAGCGGTCTTTCGATCCAGAGATGTCTTCGGAGGGCCTCTTCCGTTATTTTCCCCAATTTTCCACTCAGGAGGGAACGCGCGAGGGAGCGAACACAACGCAGGAGTTCATCCTGTGCTCCATATGCCACAAGAATATTGACAAATCTCTTGGAATGTTGTCTTGTGGCGTCCATTAGCTGCTGGATGAGTCTAATTACGGATTTTGGAAGTTCATAATATTTTCCTAAAACTCTCACCCTCACTTCGTACTCATAGATTTCTTCGCTTTCCAGCAACTTCTTGAAGTATTCCCGCATCAGGCTGTATAGCCCTCTCAGTTCCTCTCTACTTCTCTTTTGTAAGTTCTCGGTGGAGAGTCCATAAATGGATAGCTCTTCAATCCTTTCGTCCTCCAAACACCATCTAAGAAAATTCTCCATAACCTGTGCACCTCTCCTATGGCCTTCGATGGGAGGGAGTCCGTGCAGTCTTGCCCACCGTCTGTTGCCATCGGGGATTAAACCTAGATGGATTCCGCTCATTAGAGTCTTGGATGATGTATCATTTTTAATAATGAGATAGTTTCACTTGCTGCTCACTCTCTCTGCATTTAAAGGACAAAAAGAAAGAGCAGATGAATCCCTTGGAGCGGTTGATTCAGGAAACTGTCAGAAGAACTGGGTTGACTCGCGAGCAGGTTTTTCAAAAGTTCAAGGAAAAGCAAAAGGAAATGTCGGGGTTACTCCCAGACTTGGAAGTGATGAGATTGGTAGCCAGAGAACTCGAAGAAACTAGGAGGTTGAAGATAGCTGATTTAGTGCCTGGAATGTCAGGGGTGGATCTCATCGCTAGGGTCGAAAGGGTATATGAGCCGAAGAAGGTAATAGCCCGGGGAGGCTCTGAGGGTTATAGACTAGCCATGGTTCTTAGAGATCAAACAGGGGAAATCAGGGCTGTGATTTGGGATGATGCAAAAGCAGAGAAAATAAAGTTGGCAGAAAGTGGTCTCCTGAAGAGAGGTGAGGCCGTTGAGATAAAAAATGCGTACGTGAGGGAAGCTCCCGATCATTCTCCTGAGTTGGGTATTAATCTAAGAAGCTCTATCTCCATCCTTCCTTCCACAGATCCTCGAGCAAAGGACCTGCCGCTTCCAGAACATCGAAGCGTGAAGATTGCCGAGATAACGGAGCAGATGAAAGAGGTAGATATTGTAGGGAGGGTTTTGTCGACTGGCGAGGTGAGGGCCTTCGAAAGAGAAGGAGGTAGAACGGGAAAGCGATCGAGCTTTCTACTTGGTGATGAAACCGGAAAGATAAGAGTAGTGCTGTGGGACGAAAAAGCAGAGGTTGTGAAGGGACTGAGAAGGGGAGATCTTCTTCTCATTGAAAATGCGAAGGTGAAATGGAGAGATGGAATTCCCGAACTTCATGTAAGTCAGGGTAGGATATTACACAATCCGTTTATCGAAAACCCGCCGCCAGCGGTGGAGGGATGTTTGAAAATAGCGGATCTCGATAAAGGCATGGAGGTGGAATTGGTGGCAAGAGTCAAAGAAGTGCGTGGACCCACTGAGTTCAGCAGAAACGGCGGAACGGGTAAGGTTCTTAGCCTTCTTCTATGTGATGAAACAGGATTAATACGGGCGACTCTTTGGGACGATGCAGCGTCCTTGAAGATAAGGGAAGGAGATATCGTCAGACTGAAGGGAGCAAAAACCAAACTAAATCGCCAAACAGAAAAAGTAGAGCTGAGCGTGGACAACCCAAGCCAAATAGAAGTGAATCCTCCAGGGGTAGAAGTGTCTGAACCAAAGACTCGCAAGGTAAAAATAGCAGAGCTCGAACCAGATGAAGATTTCCTAGAAGTGATAGGTAGAGTGGTGGAAGTGGAGGGAATCAGAGTCCGCGGAAATAGCAGAGTAATGAGTCTGATTCTTGGAGACGAAACGGGATGTGTAAGGGTAAGTCTGTGGGATCAGCACGCGGATAAGGCTTCGAAGGTGAGACCGGGACAAGTGCTCAGATTGGTGAATGTTCAAGCAGTCACTTTTAGGGATCAGGTAGAATTAAGGTTAGGTAGGTCTGGCGAGCTTGAAATAGATCCTCCGCTTTCTGAGACATTGCCGGAACTAGAAGTTCTGAGGATGGCATTTAGAGAAGTGAGGGAAGTGCCTATAGGAGAGTTACAACCCAAGATGAGAGCGAAAATAAGGGGCACCATAATCAAAGTCATCGTAAAGAGACCAATTTTTGATATATGTCCAGACTGTGGGAGGAGTCTGGGCAGTGTTGACCACACACCGTACTGTCAGGAATGCGGTAAAGAGGTGACGCCATTACACAGGGCAGTGCTGAACTTGGTGTTGGATGATGGTACGGGTACTATTAAAGGAGTCTTCTTTGGCTCGGTGGCAGAGTCAGTAATGGGTATGGGTACTCAGGAAATAGTTCAAAAGCTTACCTCAACAAAATCTCTGCTGGAGTTTTACGATAGATTAGGTCTAGAGGGGAAGGAACTCCTGCTTACAGGGGTAACAAGGGAGGATAGGATAAATCCTGAGCAATTGGAGTTCATGGTAGAGAAAGTGGAGTATCCGAATTTTGTGAGGGAGGCAGAAGAACTGCTGAAGGAGGTGAGAGAGCATGGAGGAAATCCGGGAGGAGGTTGATGAGGAATTGGAAATGAGAATAGAGGAGCTCAAAGAACTTAAAGGGGTAGGGGAAAGTACAGCTAGAAAACTGGCGGAGGCTGGATATACGATACAATCGCTAGCGGTGGCAGTTCCGGCTGAACTAGCAGAGGCTATTGAAATTTCAGAAACCACTGCCCGCAAAATAATCCAAGAGGCAAAGAGAAAGGCGAAAATTGGAACACTTGTCACGGCAGACGTAATCTTGGAACAGAGGAAGAGCGTGGGTCGCATCACGACGGGAAGCTCCAGTTTAGATGAGTTACTTGGTGGAGGGATAGAGACTAGGGCAACTACTGAGTTGTTCGGTGAATATGGGAGCGGTAAATCTCAAATCGCTCACCAGCTCTGTGTAAATGTGCAATTGCCACCGGAGCGGGGGGGATTGAACGGTACGGCTCTCTTCATAGACACCGAGGGCACCTTCAGACCGGAGCGAATCGTGGAGATGGCATCCGCTCTGAGCTTGGATCCAAAAAAGGTTCTACAAAGCATCGGGGTTTACAGAGTATATACGGTGGAGGACCAGATACTGGTGGCCGAGAAATGCGAAGATGAAATCGATAAGAGAGGGGTTAGACTTCTGGTGGTGGATTCACTTACCTCTCTGTTCAGGGCAGAGTATTTGGGAAGGGAACTTTTGGCATCCAGGCAACAAAAGCTTGCCAAGCATGTGCACACGCTGAACAAGTTGGCAGCCACCAAGGATATAGCCGTGGTGGCTACCAATCAGGTGATGGCTAGACCAGACATTTTCTTCGGCGACCCGACCCGGCCAGTGGGGGGACACGTAGTGGGACATAGTATGACCACGAGAATTTATCTCAGAAAAAGCAAGGGCAACGTAAGGATTGCAAGGGTTGTGGATAGTCCTCTCCTGCCTGAGATGGAGAGACCCTTCTGCATCTGTCCTGAGGGTATCAGAGACCTTCCGGCTTGAGGATCGCGGTTCTTTCTGATATCCATTCAAACTTAGCCGCACTGAAGGCGGTGCTAGAGGATTTTTCCAAGGTGGATGAAATCTTATGCCTAGGAGATTTGGTGGGATATGGCGCCGAGCCAAATGAAGTCGTGGAACTTGTTAGGGAGAACCGAATTAGGTGTGTGATGGGTAATCATGATTACGCAGCAGTTACGGGAGATGTGAGGGGCATGAACCACTTGGCTGCGCAGGCAGCCCTTTGGACCCACCGTACCCTTACAGAGGAGAACAGAAAATTTCTCAAATCCCTGCCGCTAGAGTGCAAAGTGAAGCTCTCGGGTAGAGTTATCTATCTAGTACACGGAAGTCCCAAAGATCCGCTGTGGGAGTATGTCTTTCCAGATATCTCCAACTCGGCCCTGCTGGAGATAACTAGGGAGGTTGAGGCAGATTTTTCTATTTTTGGGCACACACACCTGCCGATGTTGCGTAAAATTTTTGGGAAATTGGTGCTGAACCCTGGGGGAGTGGGACAGCCTAGGGATTTGGACCCAAGAGCGAGTTATATGCTTCTAGAACTAGATGAAGGAAAAGAACCCGTAATTCAGTTTAAAAGGGTGAAATACGATATCGATTACACGGCCAAAAAAATTCGGGAGGCGGGACTTCCAGAGGAATTGGCGGCACGTCTGTACTTTGGTTGGTAAAAACCGATTTCTAGATTTGGGTTTGAACTGAAGAGGTCTGGGTTGGTGCAGTAGTTGGAAGCTGAGGTGTGGGTGACGTCCCTTTCATTTCTAGGATAGTTAAAACCCTCTCACTCACTATCATGAACTCCCTCACCGCAAGAACCGCGCTGTATGGCAACAGAAGCTGTCCCTTGTCTTGCGGAAGGTTTTTGAAAATTTTTCCACTGGCAGGCTTGACGCAAACAGATAGGATTTTCCCAGTGTTCTCATCTATCATTAGGTCTTCCACTCTGCCTATCTCGAGACCCCTGTCTGTAATAACTTTCATCCCCTGCAACTGTTTCATCAGCATCCCCAACTATCCCTCCGCTTTAATAATGCATTCCCGTGTCAACTTTTTTTGCCCTTGCCGCAAAGCCCTCATAATAGGTGAGTACGTCAGGAGTAAGAGAGGGCTTTATTTTTTTCTTGGCCTCTTGGAAGTGCCTTAGCTTGACCTCCTTCGAATTAATATCCTCCCTCAAGGCGAGCATCGCGGCTTCTCTACAAAGGGCGGCAATGTCTGCCCCAGAATAGCCCTCAAGCTGCTTGGCCAGTGCTTCCAAATCAACATCCTTTGCGAGCGGCATTCCTCTAGTGTGGATTTTTAGGATTTCTAATCTCGCTTTTTCATCGGGTGGTGGTACATATATCAGCCTGTCAAATCTTCCTGGCCTGAGAAGAGCCGGATCTACTAAATCGGGACGGTTGGTTGCTCCAATCACCACCACTTTTCCAAGTTTCTCTATTCCGTCCATTTCTGTTAGGAACTGGCTGATCACCCTATCAGTAACTCCAGCATCTCCATAACCGGCACTCCTAGCCGGACACAAGGAATCTATTTCATCGAAGAAGATAATACAAGGGGCTGCAGTCTTGGCTTTGCGGAACGTTTCCCTTACACCCTTCTCAGATTCCCCTATCCATTTTGACATAAGTTCCGGTCCCTTGACCGCGATAAAGTTAGCCTCACTCTCAGTCGCAACAGCCTTGGCCAACAAAGTTTTTCCAGTTCCGGGCGG
>Ga0209225_1000239_pt1 | contig 66107 bp, 55 predicted proteins | sample WasSprMetagenome_FD_184732 | JGI IMG/M metagenome (GOLD analysis project Ga0209225, IMG submission 184732) | Sulfidic aquatic microbial communities from Washburn Spring, Yellowstone National Park, USA - WS (SPAdes) (version 3) | ecosystem: Environmental > Aquatic > Thermal springs > Hot (42-90C)... | reverse complement strand
CGGAACGGGTTCGAGTCACTTTCCCTTTTAAGGCGCGCGTTCGCAACATTTTGACCGGTCGCGACTTCGGCGTGACCGATGTCGTTGTTGATACGCTTGAGCCTTGGGCGCCGTTGATTTTTGAACTCCGCAAGGGGGAATGAGGGATGGCAGAGAGGAAGGCAAGGATTGGGTTTGTCGGTTGCGGCGGACACGCCACTTCTGCCCTTTATCCGACCCTTCACAGAATCCCGCAAATTGAACTCGTTGCAGTCTGCGACCTCAAGGAGGAACTTGCCAAAAGGAACGCTCGTCTCTTCGGTGCACTGCGCTGGTATACCGATGTCAGGGAGATGCTTGAGAAAGAGGACCTGGATGGTGTCATCATTGTCGGTCCACCACAAATGCATGTTGAGGTCGGGAAGATTTGCCTTGACGCTGGCAAGCCAATCTTCGTGGAAAAACCGTCAGCAATTTCCTACGAAGAGGCGCTCTCGCTGGCTCGCTACGCCGAGGAACGAGGCTTATGGGGAGCGGTGGCTTACATGAAGCGTTATGCTGTGGGCTATCGGATGGCGAAGCAAATTGCGGCGTCTTTAGAATTTGGCGGCATCCATTTCCTGCAAATTGAATTCTCGAACGGACCTTACCCTGCAATTTGGGGCATTGATGACCCAGCAAAAGCCTTCCTGATCGGGCAAGCGGTCCACCTTTTCAACCTCGCCAGATTCTTTTGCGGTGAGATTGCGGAGGTCTATGCGAAACTTTACCGCTTGACCGAAAACATGTTCGCCTACGCCATCGTTGGCAAGTTTCAAAGCGGCGTTCCGTTCGTGATGAACCTCAACTCCCTTGAGGCGAAGGATTGGAAAATTCGCGAAAGGCTTTGCCTTTCGGGGAACGGTTGCTGGCTTGAAGTTGTTGACATGCTCCACTTGCGCTACCGACCGAAAGAGTTGATGCTGCCTGAATTCAAAGTCGGAGGCAGAACCCAAACACTGACATGGAGTCCGGAATGGACAGAACTTTTGGCTACAAAGGCTGAAGGTGCTTTCGGGTATCAGGGCGAAATAGAGGCGTTCGCAAAGGCTTGTTTGGGAGAAGGTGAACCCGCAAGCACCCTTTGGGACGGCGCAAAAGACCTTCAAGTAGCCGAGGCTGTTTGGGAAAGCGCAAACTCCAACAAAGCAGTGCAAATCGTTGCTTAGAAGCGACTTTTAACCCAAAAGGAGAAGTGAAGGCTGTGAAGGAGCGATTGTTGCGGGAAGGGGAGCGTGGGTTCGTTGTCAAAGGTGCAGGCTATTTCCCTGTGCTGATCAAATTGCGCGATGGCAGTTTGGCGGCAGTTTTGCGAAGCGGCGCTCCGCACATCGGCGTTGGCGGTCGGTTGGATTTCGTGCGTTCGCCGGACGGCGGCAAAACTTGGTCGTCGCCGCAAACCATTGTTTACATGCCACCTGACACCCGCAACCCTGCATTCGGTCAAGCGCCTGATGGGAAACTCATTTTGGCTTTCGCAGTGACAGGTCCCTACCCAAAAGGCAAGTGGCAGCCACCAATTTCCACCCGCTACTCTGTCTGGCTCACTTTATCGGAAGACAATGGTCAAACTTGGCTTCCCCCTCGCTCATTGAAGGTTTCGCCTTTGGCATACGGTTCGCCCTACGGGAAAATCGTCTCCCTTCCCGATGGCACATTGCTCCTCCCCGTGTATCAGTGGGATGAAGAAAGGCGCTATGGAAGTTACATCCCGTGTTCCCGCGACGGTGGTTGGAATTGGGATGAACCGACTCTGATAGCCGAAGGGCACAATGAAGCAGAGTTGACAGTTTTGCCCGATGGCACCCTTTTGGCGGTCGTTCGACGAAACGACAATTCACTGAGCGAGTGCTATTCGGAAGACGGCGGCAGGACATGGACGCCACCGCAGAAACTAACCGAAGCGCCCTACCATCCTGCCGATGTCATCGTTTTAAGCAGCGGAAGAGTTTTGCTGACTTTTGGGCGACGAATTGAACCTTACGGCGCGGAAGCGGTTTTGGGCGAGTTTGAAAACGGGCGAGTGAAGTGGCTGTGGGAGACGAGGACCTTGATAGAGTGGAGGGCTGCGAACCCCGATTGCGGCTATCCCAGTTCAGTGCAACTGGATGACGGCACTATCGTCACCCTCGTCTATGGCGTTGGCTTGAAGGACGACACTGTTGAAGGTGCGTTTTGCGTTTGGATTCGTTACCGCGAAGGTGCACTCCTTCGTCCATGACTTGCGTTGCAGTGCAGCATAATTCATGCTGAGCCTCTTTGAAAAAACGCAACGAGGGTGAAGGGAGTGATGGCTTATGAAGGGTTGCTCAAATTGCTCTTTCGTCCGTTGCAGCAGGCGCGAATTTCTCAATTTAGCGGTTGGCGCTGTCGTTACGGCTTCACTTTCGAGAAGCGGCACCTCTGCCCCTGCCAATGTTGAACTCCCGAAACATGCTCCCGTTAGAATCTTTTGCGTGTTCGCTGGTCGGACTGGGCACTGGTATTTGACGAGACCGACTGAAGAGATTCCGAAGTTCCGAAAGTTTTTCGCCGAACTTGAGAGGAGGTTGAAATCTGTTCACGGCACCGTCAAGTTTGTTGGCGACGCACAAATTCCGCCAGCGGACCCAGCGGAAGTTGCTCGAAGGTTGCGCGAAGAGGCTGATGCCCTCGTCATTGTCCACCTCTCCGGTCACGGTGGCGAAACGCCTGTTTTGACGAAACTCGTTGAGGTCGGTCTGCCAACTATCGTCTTCTCCCAACCTTTCAGCGGTCACGGTTGGATGTATTTCCCTCAATGGCGAAAAGCTGGGCACAAAGTCGTTTTGGTTGCAAGCAGCGATTGGAACGATTTGGAGAAAGCCATCGCGTTGGTTCGCGCACCTGTTTGGATGAAACGAACCCGCATCATCGCAGTGGGAAGTCCGCACGGAACCACTGAGGCTTGCTCGCCCGAAAAGGTCAAGGAAAAGTTAGGAGCAGAACTCGTCACCGTCCCGAACGAACGGGTTCTCAGATTGATGTCCGAGGTTGACTGGAAAGAAGCGGAGCGAGAGGCTGAAGAGTATTGGATTCGCCCGGCAAAAGCCATCGTTGAACCCAAGCGAGAAGAAATCATCCAGTCGGCAAGGATGTTCCTTGCGGTTAAGCGGCTGATGGCTGAAGAAAGGGCTCAAGCGATTTGCAGCATTTACTGCATGGGTGACCCGAGGGGATGCTTGACCTTCAGCAAACTCAACGACATGGGCTATGTGGGGGCGTGTGAAGGTGACATTGACTCGACCTTGACGATGCTAATTTTCGCTTACGCTTTTGGCGTTCCCGGCTTCATAAGCGACCCAGTGATTGATGTTGCTCGGAATGCAATGATTCACTTCCACTGCACATCCGCAACGAAGATGGACGGACCCGATGGCAAAAGGTTGCCCTTCAGGATTCGCTCTCAGACCGACTCGGGGGCAGGTGTTTCACTCGAAGTCGAACACAGAGTTGGACAGCCTGTCACTTGTGCGAAACTCGTCCATCTGGACAAGATGCTTTTCGTCACGGGGAAAATCCTTTGGACCAGCAGAAATCCCCTCGCTTGCAGGACACAATTTGCCCAAAGCGTTCCCGATGCCCGCAGTTTATTCCTGAGGTGGGGCGAAGGAGTTATCCAAGGCGACATAATGACGCTGCTTCACCGCGTCGTCTTCTACGGCGATTATTCGCAGCAACTTAAAGACCTCGCCCCGCTCATGGGCTTCAAGTTGATCGAGGAGGGACGAGGGGAAGTGATGTGAGTTGTTCGGAAAGATAAAGGGGGCAAGCGGGTTGAACTTTTTATGCCCGCTTGCCCATTTTTCGCTTTCTCACATTCATTGACCTTGAGGCTGAGTCTGTGGTTGAGTTTGCGGTTGTGGCTGAGCCTGCTGCTGAGGCTGTTGCGGGGCTGGTCCTTTTTGGATTGGACCTCCGTGATGACCTGAAGGAGCGTGAGGAGGCATGTGCTCGACCCCAGTTGGTGCCTTAGGTTTTGTGAAGTAGATGTAAGCGCCCACCACCACGACCAGCACCACCAAGATAATCACAACCGCCAGCCAAGTAGGCACTTCTTGTCGCATGTTTCGTCCACCTCCTTCTTAGTGGTTGTGCCACCGTAATTTTAGCACGAAAAAGCAAAGGTGACCGTCTGGCTTCTTTCCAAACGCTGCTGCAAAATAGAAGCGGTGAGGCTTTATGAGGCGCTTGTTGGGCGTCGTCACCAGAGGGTCACTGACGGAAGGGTTAGAAATGAAGTTGGCTGAGGACTGCTCCATTGAGGACATCAAGGCTGGCAAGTTCGTCGTCATTGAGGGCGATAAACTTCGCTTCTTCTCTCTAATCACCGACCTCAGGCTCGACGCGACAACCCCAGCAGTGCTTCAAAATCCACCCGATGTCAGTGACGATTTGGTGCGAGAGGTTCTAAGTGGCACAGCCACTTACGCCACGGTTACCCTCAAGCCCATGTTGACAACGGAACGAGACGAGACTGAAAGGGGCGAGGGACGAGGGGCGAGGGAGGGGGCGGACGAAGACAAAATGCCTGAGCGCCGCGAACCTCAACCTGTCAAAACTGTTCCACCTCACTTCTCGCCTGTCTACGAAGCAACTTCAGCCGATGTCGCTCGCATTTTCGGCAGTGAGGACATGGAGCCAAAGGGGCGCTATTTCTGCATCGGCACGCCTTTGGACATGGACACTCCCGTTTGTTTGGACCTGCACCGGTTCGTTGAGAGGAGCAACGGGATTTTCGGCAAAACGGGCACCGGCAAAACTTTCCTGACGAGGCTTATCTTGACTGGATTGATGCGATGGGTGACTTTGGGCAACGGCAAAGTTGTGACTCTTGTCTTTGACATGCACAACGAATATGGCTGGAAGGCACTTAAAGAAACTGGGGGGACGCGGGGGGAGGTCAAAGGGCTGCGCTACCTTTTTGGTCCTCAAGTTGCCGTCTTTACCCTTGACCCTGAATCCTCGCGGACGAGGCAAGTGCCTTTCGATGGGACTGTGGTCATCTCTCTCGACCAAATCACCGTGGACGATATAGCCCCTCTACAAGACGAACTTCGGCTGCATCAAACCGCCATTGAAGCGGCTCATCTGGTCTACACCCGCTACGGCAGAAACTGGCTGGAGCAACTTCTGGCTTATGGCGACGCAGGTGACATAAAGGGATTGGCTGAGCAAATTGGCGCTAACAGGGAGTCGTTGGCAGCACTTTACCGCAAGTTGAAGCGGGTTGCTGACTTGCCATTCATTGTCCCATCTGATCAGAAGCCCAAAAAAGACATCGTTGAAACCATTATGCGCTATCTGCAAAGTGGCATCCATGTCGTCCTTGAGTTCGGGCGGCAAGGCAGCATGCTGGCTTACCTTCTCGTGGCGAACATTTTGGCTCGTCGAATCCACGAAATGTATGTCCGCATGACCGAGGAATACTTGGCAACGATGGACCCAACGAAAGAACCGAGGCAGTTGGTCATCGTCATCGAGGAAGCCCACAAGTTCCTGAACCCTTACGCAGCCAAGCAAACTATCTTCGGGACAATTGCCCGGGAGATGCGGAAATACTATGTCAGCCTGCTGATCATTGACCAACGACCTTCCGGAATCGACGACGAAATCCTGTCACAAATCGGCACAAAAATCGTTGCCCAGTTGAACGACGAAAAAGACATCCAAGCAGTTCTAACGGGCGTCTCCAACCCGTCAGGCTTGCGAAGTATCCTCGCCAGTCTGGATTCAAAGCAACAAGTTCTGGTGCTGGGGCACGCTGTCCCCATGCCAGTAGTTGTCAAGGTCCGCGATTATGACGAGTGCTGTGAAACTGTAAGCCGCGAATTGGCTGATTACATCCCTGAAGTGCACGATCGGCTGCAAGAGGAGGAGTTTGAAAAGTTAACTCTCGCAAGCGATGACGGCGCTAACGGGGGTCCCGAGAGCGAAAGCGAGTGGATTGAGGAATGGAGGCAAAGGATGCTTGAGGAGCGGTGGAGGGAAGTTTTCGGAGAGGAATGAACTTTCGCTGACAGTCAAACCGCACAAATCACAGCGCTCGACTTAAGGGGGAGGAAGCACATGCCTAAAGTCATCGCCGAAGTCAGCATCGTTCCAATTGGGACTGGCGACACTGGCGTCAGTGCCTTCGTCGCCGAAGCAATCAAGGCGTTAGAGAAAGTCGCGGAGTCCAACGGTCTCCGTTACCATGTCTGCGCTATGGGCACAGCGATTGAGGGAGAACTGGACGCTGTTTGGCAGGCAGTGAAAGCGATGCAGGAAGCGATGTTCGCTGCCGGAGCGAAACGGCTTTTGACGACTTTGAGGATTGATGACCGAAGGGACAAAGAAGAGACATTGGAGCGGAAGCGACAGGCTGTGGCGGAAAAGGGAGCGAAAATTGAACGGCTGTAAAATTCAACGGGTTGGAAGTTGAAGGGTTGAGCGTAAATCAAACAACTCACGACGCCTAACTCGCAACGCTCAACGCATGACCCGTATGCGGTGAAATCCTATGCAACTTCCTGAACCCACTCAAGCCCTGTGTCAGCAGTGGCAGTTAGGAAATTTGGAGTTAGTTGGTCAAGCCCTCTTAGCGTTGACCGCTTTCGGAAAGGGAGAAGGGCAGTTGCTTCTTTGGGATGGCAAGTCTTTTGTGACCGTCGTTGCGGCGAGAAACGGTGAATGGGACGAGCGACTCATCGGCAGGATTTCCGATCCCAGTGAAGAGCCTTTCGCCTTCAAGGCTTTGCGCTCAAATCTCGCACTTCGCACGCTGCACTTCGCACCCAAAATCGTTTTCGCCCCGATAGGTCTGATGAAAGGTGCCGAACCAGTTGCCCATTGTGCCGTCCTTCTCCGTTCACATAACCTCTACCAGCACTCCGCACCCAGCACTTTGCGCCTTGTTTTGACTTTGGACATGCCCTTGCCCGAAACTGTCCCAGCCTCACCCTTAGACTTTCTCCGCTTCCCCCGCAAGTTGCTTTCTCAAATTGCTTTGAGAGTGTGGAGAGGCGAAATTCCGCCGAAGTTGCTCAGTTGGGTTCTTTGGGGACGAACAGGCGTTTTCGTTTGGGACGGGCAAGGGCGATTGCGTTGGTGCTCGAAAGAAACTTCCGAACGAAAGCGGAGGGAGGAAGGGCTAAGAATTGGCGACTTAACGGCGGGCTTGACAATCAGAAGAGATTTCGTCGCTTTGAAAACCGATGTCGGAACAGTCATTCGCTACCGTGAGTCAACGCCGACCGTTTTGCGCGGTTATTCGCTTTTGCGCTCGGAAGTTCATCATCGGGTCAAAAACGACTTGCAAAGTATCATCAGTTTGCTCAGGGTTCAAGCCCGAAATGCTTCTCCCGAAGCCCGAAAAGTTTTGCTGGACGCTGCCGAAAGAGTTCGCGCCTTCGCAGCAGTTCACGACCTGCTTGCTCGCTCAAAAGGCGATACTGTCAATTTGAGAGAACTGGCTCAACAGTTGGCTCAGTGGGCATCGGAGCGAGCAAGAGGTGAAGGCAAAAACATTCAATGCGTTGTCACAGGTCCAGACATCTCCCTTGCCCCGAAGCAAGCGAGCGCCGTTGCTTCAGTTTTGCATGAGTTGCTCTTGAACGCCTGCAAACACGCTTTCGCCCCTGACAGCACTGGCACAGTCGCAGTCGCTTTTAACTTGGTGGGCGAAATTTTGTCCGTTGAAGTCGCAGATAACGGCAAAGGTTTCAATCCAGACCAACTTAACGGTTCAACCCTCGGCTTGACCATTGCCCGAAACCTCGTTGAGCAGGACTTGGGCGGAACTTTGGAGATTGTTTCGTCGGTGGGGCAGGGGACAAAGGTGTTGGTGAAGTTTCCACTTCGGGTTTCACCGTGAAGCCTTTTGCACCCGCACTTTGCGCACCTCTTTACGGCTTACACGCCACGACGATTAGGCGTTGGCTGTCCCACGAATAAGGTGAACCATCGTAGTCGCCGAAAAGGTTTGTAACTTTCAGCCCTGCCCGCTCAAGCATCATTCTCAATTCGGAAGCAGTGTATAGCCGAACCGAGGAAAGCCTCTCGTAACGGACACCGTCGCGAGCGACGCAAACCCAACGAGTTTCCATGCGACCACTCAAATGGTCAAAGGTTCTCTCCTCAAGCACAAGCCATCCCTCATCGGCTGCGTGCCACTCGCGCGCTTGAAAATCCCGGACGAGCCTGTCTCGGTTGACGACATCCAGCAGAAACTTCCCGCCACTTTTGAGCGCCTGAGCGACCTTTCCCAAAACTTTTTCGTCCTCTGCCTCGCTTTCAAGGTAGCCGAAGGATGTGAACATGTTGATGACAGCATCAAACTCGTCAGCGAAATCAATTTCGCGCATGTCGCATTGAAGGAAAGTCACACTCAAGCCTTCGCTTTCAGCCCGTTTCCTTGCAGCGTAAAGGAGCGCTTCGGACAAGTCAACTCCGACAACTTGAAAGCCGCGCCTTGCCAATTCAAGGCTGTGCCTGCCCTGCCCGCAGCACAAGTCCAAAACTTTCGCCCCTGCAGGCAAATCAAGGGCTTTGACAATGAAGTCCACTTCCCTTCGCACCTGCTCAGGTGCTTCAAGCGGTTGATAGACCCGCAAGTAAAGGTCATCAAAAAACTCCCGATACCATTGCGCCATCCCCGCTCACCTCTGCAGCGAAAATTGAGCGCCTGAAGTTTAGACGAATTTCAACGCTGCCTGCGAGTTGAGGAAACTTCTTCCCCCTGCCTCAACTTTCGGATTTCGTCAAGCAAGGTCTCCACGAACTTGCTTTGGCTTTCAGCGATCTCTGGGTCACTGGCTTTAAGGATCGGCAAATAGGCGTCAAGGAAACTTTTCAAAGTCGCTTCCGCTTCAGAAAGCAACTCCGCACCTCGCACCCCGAACCCCGCACTCATCAATAGACTTGCCAACCGAACTTTGCCTGCAGCGATGAAGATGTCCTGCCACTGCTCAACAGGTTTGTAGCGACCATATGGACCTTTCTCTAAGGCGATGAGCCTGCGATAAAAGTTCTCCGCTTCTGAAGTTTTGCCCATTGCTTCAAGCAACTCGCCCAATTTCAAAATCGCTTCGGTGTCCGTTCGGTTCACTTTCAGCGCAACCCTTAAAGTTCGCTCGGCTTCCCGCAGCCTTCCCAATTCCCTCAAAATCCGTGCCTTGACTTTGTAGTTGCCAGAGCGAGTTGGTTGCAGTCGGATGGCTGCATCGCAAAGTTGCAGCGCTTGTTTCAACCTTTCTTCGTCTCCCGTCGCCAACGCCCATGCTTCAAGCAAAATTGCTCGGTCAATCAAGTGGCGAGCGTTCAGCGGATCAGATTGGCTTGCAAGTTCAAGCCAATAGAGGCGAGAAGAAGGCAGCAATTCACTTCGGGCTTGTCGGGCGAAATATGCCCCACGAGCGACCGAAACTGAATGCCAAAGCCCGAGCGATAATGGCAACAAAGACAAACACAAAAGTGCGGAGTGCGGGGTGCGAAGTGCAAACGAAAGTGCAGGGTGCAAAGTGCGGGGTGCAAGTTGAGTTTTCCTTTCGGTTCGGGTTTCCTGCACTTCGCACTCTGAACATTGCACCCTTGACATTGCCATGCCGCAAACGAATGCCAGCGCCAGTAAATTCGCGAGAGTCATCCAAGCCGTTTCAACCAAGTTGTGAAGGCAGAAAGCGGCAATGGCAATTTTGCAACCAAGGTGAATCGGGTCTAATGTCGGCGGATTTGACTGATTGACAAGTTGCGCGTTGTGCGTTGCGCGTTGAGGGTTGGAGCGTGAGAAGAAGATAGCGACGAGGAACGCAAGCAGTAGCAGCAAGCCAATGAAGCCGCTTTCCAGCGCAACTTGCAAAAAACCGTTGTGGGCGTGGCGAGTGAAACCGACAACCGTAAATTGCGGGTATGCCCATTCAAAGGTCCCAGCACCGAAGCCCGTTATCGGCTTTGAAATTGCGCCAGTTAGAGTCGCCTTCCAAACGAAGAACCGGAACATCCACGAGTGGGCTTGGGATGCCCAAAGGGTTTCAAACCTCAAGCGTGTTGGCGGAAGGAGTAAAGCGGTTGCGATTAGAACAATAACTCCAACGGGCAAGGCAAGCAAAATCGCCTTCCGCCATTTCGGGGATGCAGAAAAGTTCACCGCTAAGGCGACACCAAAAGAAACGACGCCAACGAACCAAGCCAACAACGCTCCTTTTGAGCCTGTTAAAGCCATTGCGACCAAAAACAAAAGTGCGATGAGCGCGAAATGCAAGGTGCGAAGTGCAGGCGGTTGAATGGCTAAACCTAAGGCGACGAAGGAGGCGAGGAGGAGGAAGTTGCCGAACAAGTTAGGTTGCAAGAATGGACCGAAAATGCGCCAATGGGGTATGCCAGCCGCCACATTCGTGGCGTATTCGTGAACTCCGTGAATTGCTGTCACTGCTGCAGTGACCACGAACGAAACTGCAAACCAAGATAAGTGCGGGGTGCAGGGTGCGGAATGCGAAAGTTGCTGCTTTGCACCTCGTCCCTCGTCCCCCATCCCTCGTCCCACCAATTGACTTATGGCTAAGACCAAAATCGCAAACGCTGTCCAACGGCTTGCCTCAAACATGCTTGCCCATCGGTAAACCGAATTTGCGACCGTCAGCCACTGCCAAAAAACAAAGGCAAGCAAAAAAGTTCCTGCAATTGTCAAAGTCAAGGGCTGGCGCTTCCAAAGAAGCCAAATTGTCGCAAGTAAGCCCACCGCCAAAACTGCCGACAGCAAAATGCTCGTCCAGAACAAATCGTTCGTCCCAGTCAGATAAGGCAAGGCGAGAAGAAAGGCTGCGGAAAAAGTGACAGGAAGCCAATTCAACCCTGCTGCCTGTCGCGCCCAACCGCTTTGAACTTTTGCCGTTGAGACTCGCTTCTCCGATTTTCTCTTCGCTCGCGTTTTGGACATCCTCGTCACCTCAAAGGAATAAGACCACGAACCTTCTTCAGCGTTGACAGAATTTCCTGACGACAGCGTGCAATTCTTTCGCCATTGCCAGCAGTTCGGCAACGAAACTTAGCGGGACCATGTTGGGACCGTCAGAGAGAGCCTTATCTGGTTCTGGATGGACTTCCATGAAAATCCCGTCAACGCCTGCTGCCACTGCTGCCCTCAGAAGCAGTGGGACAAATTCGCGCCGACCACCTGAAGCAGAACCAAGCCCGCTCGGTCGCTGGACACTGTGGGTTGCATCAAAAATGACTGGACAGCCACTCTGGCGCAGCCAGAACAAATTGCGCATATCGACGACCAAATCACCGTAGCCGAAGAAAGTGCCTCTCTCTGTCAGCAGAATGTTTTTGCAACCACCCGCTTCAACTTTTCGTGCTGCGTGGACCATGATGTTGGCATCTGCGAACTGTCCCTTTTTGATATTGACCGCCTTCGCCCATTTTCCCGCCTCGACCAACAAATCTGTCTGGCGGCACAGGAAAGCGGGGATTTGAACCAAGTCAACTACTTCTGCTGCTGGCTTGACCTGCCAAGTTTCATGGACATCTGTCGTCACTGGGACACCGACTTGCTCTTTGACTTTCGCCAGAACCTCCAAGCCTCGTTCCAGTCCTGGACCTCGGAAACTTTCAATGGATGTTCGGTTAGCCTTGTCGTAGGATGCTTTGAAGACGAAAGGCAGGTCAAGTTGGGCTGTGATTTCCTTAAGGGCGTGAGCGACCTCAAGGCACAGGCTTTCGTTCTCAATCACACAAGGTCCCGCAATCACCAGCAACTTTGAGCCATCAATCGTGTAAGGACCGACACAAACGGAACGGGATAAAGGTTTCCATTGTTCCAACGAAGCCATTGTTCCAGTCACCTTCCTTCTCGGCGATTTTGCCCTTTCAATTTTGTGCCTTGAAGCGAAGCGATGAGAGCGCCAGCGCTTCTGCCCTTGAAAGTTTTGCGAGGCTATGTCACTCTTTTAAGCGATGTGAGGCGAAGTTGGAGGTGATAGATGTGTTCCGGCAGGAAGTGCCCTTGTTGCTTTTGGAAGCAGTTCTGTTCCCGGGTGCAAAAATTCCAGTGACGATTTTTGAAGAGCACGAGAGGAAACTGCTGGAAGAATGTCTGAGTGGCGACCGAAGATTGGGAGTGGCACTGCAGAAGCGCTCGCAAAAGACCGACAAGCCCTTTGACTGCTTTGAGGTTGGGACATTGGCTCAAATCGTCCACGCAGAAATAACTCCCGAAAACCAAATCGTTGTCATCCTTCGGGGCATGCAAAGGTTCAGGCTCGTTGAGTTCGTTCAGTATGAACCCTACTTGGTCGGGCGCGTTGAACTCCTGCCGAGTCGCTTCTCTTTCATCTCGCCACAACTGACTCATCTGGCGAACCGAATTTCTGCCTTGCTTTACCGATACATTGAACTTCGCGAGATAGCAGACAAGTTGGCGCTCGCCGATATGATGCTCCCAACCGATTTGATGTCGCTTTGTTACCGGGTAGGTTCGCTGCTTGACATTCCGTTGCACGAGAAACAAGAACTCCTCGAAGTTGACGATATAAACGAACTGCTCCTGAGGGAGTTGGAAATTCTCAACCGCGAGATAAAGCGGTTGCAGCAGTCGGCATTCTGGCATCAATTTGTCCGCGAAAAGGCTCGCCGGAGAGCCTTGCCCATTGAACGGGCAATTTGGAACTGAAATCGGAGGGTAGGAAGCCGTGAAGGCTTTGCGAATCTATGTTGACGGCTCATCTTTGGGCAATCCTGGTCCTGCAGGGATCGGCATCGTTGTCTGTGACGAGCAGGAAAACATCTTAACGACACACCAACTTTCGCTACCGAACGCCACCAACAACGAGGCGGAATATCAAGCCGTTATTGAAGCCTTGAAACTGGCAAAAAATCTTGGGGCTGACGAGGTTGTCATCTTGAGCGACAGCGAACTCATAGTCCAGCAACTTAACGGAAACTGTCGGGTTAAATCGCCAAACCTGTTTAGGCTTCACAAGGAAGCGATGAACCTTGCGAGAAACTTCAAACGCTTCAGTGCGGTCTATGTCCCACGAGAGAAAAACAAGGTGGCAAACCAGTTGGCTCAGAAGGCTTCACTGGCTTCAAGTCTGAAAACTCAACCGCACCAACGGCGAAAGGTAAAAATTTCGCCCTCCATCCTTTCTGCCGATTTCCGAAGGCTCGGTGAGGTTGTCCGAGAACTTGAGGCTGGTGGTGCTGACTGGATTCACTTTGACATCATTGACGGTCGCTTCGCTCCCAACATCACTTTCGGTTTCCCGGTCATAGAAGCGCTGCGACCTGAAACTTCCCTTCCCTTTGATGTGCACCTGATGATCGTTGAACCCGAGAGGTATGTTGAGAGGTTCGTCCGTGCCGGCGCAAACATTTTGACTGTCCACCCGGAAGCCACCTACCAACTGCACCGAACCATCAGCATGATCAAGGAAGCAGGTGCTATGGCTGGGGTCGTCCTGAACCCAGCGACGCCACCAGAGTTTGTCAAGCCAATCCTGCATTTGCTGGATTTGGTCTTGGTCATGAGCGTTGACCCAGGTTTCTCAGGGCAAAAGTTCCTTCCCTTCGTTTTGGACAAGGTCAGAACGATAAGGGCTTGGATTGACGAAATGGGGCTTGAAACCGAGTTGGAGATTGACGGCGGGGTGACAGAGGTGAACGCTGCCGAATGCGTCGCCGCCGGTGTGACAGTTATTGTGAGCGCAACGGGAGTTTTCCACAGCGGCAAAAGCATAGCTGAGGCTATCGCCGATTTGCGCCGGGCAGCGGAGAAGGGACTGGAGGAAAAGCAATCGTGAGGTCTGAAAAAGCAGTAAACTTATGGCGGAAAGCGTGTCAAGCATTGAGCGTTGCTGAGTTGGCTTACGAGAACGGCTTTTACGATGAAGCCGTTTGCAGAAGTTACTTTGCCGTATTGAAGGCAGCATTGGCGTTGCTGGCATCGTTAGGATTGCAACCTAAAAACACCGTTCGCATCGGCTATTGGGTTCAAGCAAATTTTGCTAACGAATGCATCCACAGAAGGAAACTGATGCCGAGGGAAAGCGCCAACATCATGTCAGACCTTAGAGACATGCGTTCAAGAGCGGAATACACTGACGAGATGATGACTGAACGGAAAGCGAGGCAAGCCATCAAACTTGCGAGGGAATTTTTGGCTACTGTTGAAAGGAGGCTAAAGCCATGAGATTGGGCAAGCGTTACAAGCAACTCATTGACCAATGGGTCAGCGAAATCCTTCAGAAGTATCCACAGGTTAGGTTTGAAGGCGTTGAGCGCGACCCAGAAGGAGGGGTTGCCATCAAACTGCGAGGTCCTGAGGATTTGCTGATGCTTATCATCCATGAGTATGCCGAGAAGAAAATTGAGGCGGCGCGGAAGTATCGTTGCGATATTTTGTTTGCACCTATTTCCGAGCCGCCCATAGACCCGAATTGGCCTGACTGGGATATATGGACTTTGAAGGACGAAGAAGAGGTAGAGGTTAGTGGCAGGGAATGAAGATGGCAGACTTTTGGGAGAAAGCGGAAGAGGCTTTGAAGGTCACTGAATGGGCTTATCAAAACGGCTGTTACAATGAAGCCGTTAGCAGAAGTTACTTCGCTGCATTGAGATCAGCTTTGGCGTTGTTAGAGTCCATTGGATTGAAACCCGAGAAGACAACAAGGATCGGGCATTGGGTTCAAACAAACTTTGCGACAGAATGCGTTCACCGCCGCAAACTTGTGCCGAGGGAACTCGCTTCTATCCTGAGTGAATTGAGGAGCCTGAGGGCAAAAGCCGATTACGCCAGAGAATCGGTAACGGCGAAAGAAGCACGGCAAGCCCTTCGGTGGGCACAGGGGTTCTTAGATGCTGTCCAAAGGAGGCTGGTAAAATCATGAAATTGGGCAAACGCTATCGGCAACTAATTGATGAGTGGGTCGGTGAAATCACTCGCAAGTATCCGCAGGTCAAGTTTGAAGGTGTTGGTCGACTGCCCGAGGACGGTGCTATCGCTATTCGCTTGCGTGGTCCGTCAGATGTTTTGCTTGAGGTGCTTCACGAATTTGCTCCCCGAACAGTGGACGCACTTATCAAATACCGTTGCGACATCGCCTTTTGGCTAAATTCTGAGCCGACTGATGGTGGCGAGGAAAAGAAAAATGCCCGCAAAGGAGGTCAGAAAAATGGCGGTAGTGATTGAGTTGCCGATTTTGCCCGTGACGAGCGTTGGGAGTTTCCCAAAGCCCGCTTACCTTCAACAAGCCCGCATCCAGTTTAGGCGGGGAGAAATCAGTTACGAAAAGTTGCACGAGTTGGAACTTCAAGCGACCCGTGAGGTCATAGCGGTGCAAGAAGAAGTGGGTGCTGATTTGTTGGTGCACGGAGAGATGGAGAGGGGCGACATGGTGGAGTTCTTTGCTGACCAACTTGAAGGCTTCGGTCGCAAGGGTTTGGTTCGCAGTTACGGCAACCGATACTACTTCAAACCCGTTATCACCGGCGAAATTCGTCGGACGAAACCTATGACCGTTGAGATGTGGCAATTCGCTCAATCGCTGACGAAAAAGCCTGTCAAGGGAATGCTCACGGGCGCTTACACCATCTACGACTGGAGTTTTGACGAACACTACGACCCTTACGATAAAGACCGCAAAGGTCGCAGGGAGGCAGTTTTGGCATTGGCTCATGCCATTAATGAGGAAGCTCAAGACCTTCGCAAAGCAGGCGCACTTTTCATCCAAATTGACGAACCCGCAGTTCCCACCCATCCCGAAGACATTGAAATTGCCCACGAGGCGATGGAAGTCATGACGAAGGGCTTGGACGCTTTCGTGATCACCCACATGTGCTATGGCGACTTGCGCCCCATTTACCAGCGCCTTATCCAATTTCCAGTCCACCAATTTGACTGGGAGTTTACCAACAACGCCGACAAACTTTATCCGCTTATTGAGCAATTCAGTTACCCACCTGACAAGTTCATAGGCTTAGGTGTCGTGGATGTGCATAGCCGAAGGATTGAGAGCGTTGAAGAAGTGGAGCAGCGAATCCGACAAGCCTTGCGCTACTTTCGCCCGGACCAAATCTTCCCCGACCCGGACTGCGGCTTGAAGACGAGGACTTGGGAAGAAGCGAAAGCAAAGATGGCTGTCATTGTGGAGGCTGCGAAACGAGTTCGCAGCGAAATTGAGGCTCAGGGCGGTCCAACCAAACTCAGGTTCACTTTTGATGGCGGCGTGAAGGTTGAAGCGGTAAGAGGCTAAATTTTCTGGCGAGGTGTTTCTGCGATGACGCCCATGACGGGCACGACAATTGTAGCAGTTAGGCGCAACGGTCAAGTGGCGATGGCGGGTGATGGGCAAGTAACCCTCGGGGAGACAATCGTCAAGCATTCAGCCCGTAAAATTCGCCGCCTATACAACGGCAAAGTCCTTGCGGGTTTTGCAGGTTCAGTGGCGGATGCTTTGGCTCTTTTCCAACGCTTTGAGGAGAAACTGGAAGAGTTCAGGGGCGATTTAAAGCGGGCAGCCGTTGAGTTGGCTCGAGATTGGCGGACCGACAGGATATTGAGGCGGCTTGAGGCGCTGATGATTGTGGCGGACCTTGACAACCTCTTGCTCCTCACGGGGGCGGGAGAAGTGATTGAACCCGATGAGGGCGAAAAGGGAGAGGTTCTCGCTATAGGTTCGGGCGGACCTTATGCAGCAGCCGCTGCAAAAGCATTGCTTAAGTTCACAGACTTGGATGCGCCAACTATCGCTAAAGAAGCGCTGAAGATTGCTGCTTCCCTCTGCGTTTACACTAACGAGCACATCATTTTGGAGACCCTACCGTAGTCCTCGTCAACCGTGTCGCTTTATGGCTGAAGGAGGGAATGTCGGTGGAAACTCAAACCAATCATCGGGCTCGGTTGGAGAAGGTCAGGGAGAAGTTGGCTGAGTTGAAATTGCAGGCTTTGATCGTTTTCAGCAGGGCGAACATACGCTACCTGACAGGGTTTACGGGGAGCGCCGGGGTCTTGATTGTCGGTCGGGACGGTTGGGCGTGGTTGGTCACTGATGGTCGCTACAAGTTGCAGTCAAAGGAGCAAACAAAAGGGACTGGGGTCAAAATAGCCATCACCAGATTGACGGGAAAAGTCATCGCCAACACCCTCAAACGAGTGGGTGTCAAGCATGTTGGGTTTGAAGGGCGAAATTGCTCCGTCGCCTTCTTTGAAAGTTTGCGGGATGAACTCAAAGGCACGAGGGTTAAGTTGGAAAGCGTGGCAGGGGTTGTTGAAGAGTTGAGGGCGGTCAAAGATGAGAACGAATTGAGTTTAATTCGCCAAGCAGCTCAACTTGCCGATGCCGCTTTTGAGCATGCGTTGAAGGTCTTGAGGGTCGGGATGACGGAAAAGGAATTGGCTTGGGAAATTGAAGCCTTCCTGCGAACTCACGGCGCTGATGCCATCGCTTTCCCACCAATCATTGTCTCCGGCGAACGGACTGCACTCCCTCACGGTCAACCTTCCGATAGGAAACTGCAAAAAGGCGATTTGGTCACGATGGATTTGGGGGCAACGGTCAGTGGCTATTGCTCTGACCTGACTCGGACAATTGTCATCGGGAGACCGAACAGTGAACAGCAAAGGCTTTATCGTGCCGTTTGGGAAGCGCAACAACGAGGGATTGAAGCATTGGTGGCAAAACAGAAGGGCAAAAAAGTTGACAGCATCGTTCGGGAGGTCCTTGACAAGCACGGCTTAAAGAAACTCCTCATGCACGGCACGGGTCATGGGGTCGGCTTGGAAATCCACGAGATGCCTTCGCTGGGGCAGCGCTCAAAGGATGTCCTTAAGCCCAACATGGTTGTGACTGTTGAGCCCGGCGTTTATGTCCCTAACTTCGGCGGTGTGCGAATTGAAGACATGGTTTTGGTCACCGACGGTGAACCCGAAATTCTGACCCATTCGCCGAACTCGGAAAAGATTTTGAGCGTTTAAGGGAAGTGAGCGGAAACCGTCAAGGAGAAAGGCGGTGTCGTGATGCCGAGGAAATTTCTTTGGTCGGCGATCGTGTTTCTTTTCCTTTCGGCAAACTTAGTGGCTCAACCCCAAAATTTGGAAGCGCTGAAGGGCAAGACTGTGCCTGACTTTCAATTCCGTGACATCAATGGCAAGGTTTACCGCTTCAGTCAGTTTCGGGGCAAAGTCCTTTTGCTCAACTTTTGGTCGCCCTACTGAAGCGGGTGCGGTGTGGAGGTTCCACACCTTGACAGTTGGTATCGCAAATACCGAAAAGACGGTCTCATCGTCATGGGCTTCTCAACGGTCTCGCCCGAAGAGCAAAGGGAGGCTGCAGCGAGGTTCAAATTAACCTACCCGCTGTTCCTGTGGGAACAAGACAAGTTGCCGCCGTTGCTAAGGGTCATAAACGCTTACCCAACAACGCTGCTGATTGACCGCAACGGCAAAATCCGAGAGGTCGTGTTCGGCATCCTGTTCGGTGAGCAGAAGGAAGCCTTTGAGCGGAAACTCGTTTCTGTCCTCAAAGAGAAGCCAAAGGGCAACCAAAGAACCGCACCAGCGAAAAAGCGTGGCTGATTTTGAGTGTTGTCAAGCCTCTTTCCGACATTGGCTTCAAAATTCAAGACAGGCGAAAACGAAGCGATGTTCCCACCTTAGCCATCGTTCGCGGAAGTGCGGGCAAGCGAAAAACTTTGAGCGGAGGTGAAGCCTTGATGCTTGAAACGAAGCCAAAATGGATGACATACGCGGAGATGGCAGAAACTTTGACGCGACCTCAACTTCCGAGAAACATTCACAAAAGCACGGAAAGGCTGGTCTTCTGCTATCAGTTTTACAAAGTCCGCAACGATTGGTGGCATCTTTCCGAAACCGCACGGGAAGAAGGCAAGCGCGAGTTTCTGGAACTTCTCAGCACATTTGATCGATGGCTCATCATCCGAACCTACTCAACGCTGGGCTTGAAAGCGACCACAGATTTCCTGCTTTGGCTCATCGCAAGAGAGACGAAGGGCATCGAGTTGTTCACAGCTGCTCTCCAACACACTTTCGTCGGTCGCTACCTTGACAGACCTTACACCTACCTGACTTTGACCCGACCGTCAATTTACCTGCGGCATTCCTCAAGGCAACGGGAAACGAAGGTTCAGCAAAGCGAAAGCCAACAGGAACAAGAGTTCACTGGCGAAGCGCCCTATTTCTTCATCTACCCGTTCACCAAAACCCACGAATGGTATCAGTTGCCATACGAGCAGCGCCGCGAGATGATGCTTGAACATTTCCGCATCGGCAATCAATTTCCGACCGTTCGCACCTACACCAGTTACAGCATCGGCTTGGACGACTTTGAGTTTGTCGTTGCCTTTGAGGCTGATGACCCTAACGAATTTCAGGAATGCGTGATGCGGCTTAGGGAGGCGAAGGCACGACCTTACACCCTCGTTGACACACCCCTTTGGACTTGCTTGCGGCGAAGTCCTGAAGAATTGGTTAAACTGGTTTTGTGACTTGTCGTGACTGACTTACTGGTTGCGCTGATGAGTGAGTCAGGAAAACTCAAAGGCGAGGCGCAAAAATTATGAGGCGCTACGATGCCGAAGTGATTGTCGTCGGGGCGGGACCTGCAGGGGCAACTGCTGCCAGATTGTTGGCAGCGTGGGGGATTAGCGTGTTGCTGTTGGAAAGATGCCGCTTGCCGCGATACAAGCCCTGCGGTGGCGCAATCACGAAGCGGACAATCCAGTTCCTCGCCCCTCTCGACATTCCACCCGTGATTGAAACTTGGGTCCGAAAACTTGTCGTCCAATCACCGAACGGCGAAAGTTTCACCGCCAATTTACCCGAAGGTCTAATCGCAACCGTCATGCGTGACAAATTTGATACCTACTTGACCGATGCTGCCATCCTTGCGGGTGCAAAGTTGAAATCTGGCGAACTTGTTTTAAGGTGCGAGCAGAAAACGGACGGAGTTGAAGTCACGACTGCCTGCAGGACTTATCACTGCCTCGCGTTGATTGGCGCTGACGGTGCAAACAGCGTAGTTGCGGAGCAAATGGGGTTAAAACCGAAACGGAGGGCTGTCTCAATAGTTGCGGAACTTTCGCCCGAAGCGAAGGAGCGATGGGATGACAGCATTCACCTTCACTTTCCCTTTAGCCTCAACGGCTATGCTTGGTGCTTCCCTAAGGGTAATCACTTGTCGGCGGGAATTTACACTCGTTTGCCGCAAATTCCTGACTGGCGCGGGTGGCTTCACCGCTATCTCGCAAATTTGGAACTCCACGACTGCTTGGACAGGCGAAAAATCCGCGGGCACACAATTCCCATCGCTGACAAACATTCCGTTTTCCACAAAGGCAGAGTCATTGTCGTTGGCGATGCTGCAGGTGTTGCCGACCCATTTACCGGCGAAGGGATTTCGTGGGCGATTTACACAGCCAAGTTGGCTGCAGCCTTCGTCAGGGCATTCTTGGAAGGCGAGAAAGATGCTTTGAGTGATTACACCCGCACCGTTCACAAGGAAGTTTTGAGCGAGATGGCTGCAGCCCACTGGTTTGCCCGAATACTTTTTGCCTTGCCCCAATTCAGTTTCCAACACTTCCTGCGCCGAGAACCTGTCCTGAACAATTTCGCCAAATTGCTCGGAGGCGAGGTGACTTACAGGGAACTTTGGGACAAGGCTTTGAGGAAAGGTCTGTCGCTCTTGATGCGACATTAGGCGGCATGCAGCGCTGTCGCTTTGACCCGGTTTGATTGATACAAAGGCGGTGATGCCAATGGAAAGTGAACTTTTAGCCGAATCAAGCCCCGCAAAAGCGCCGGAAGAAAACCAGTGAGTTTGAAAGCAAACTTGATTACAGCACGACGGTCAGCGAGAACGCCAATGGAAAGGTTCAAGGGGAAGCCTGCAGGCAGGGTTAAGTGGGAAAGAGCCATAAAGCGAAAAATCGAATCTTGCATCCTTGCTTCAAACCCCGTCCTATAGCCCGAAACCTCAAAATTGCCGTCCAAATCGCCAAAACTGGTGGGGTCTTGTGTCTTTACAAACTCTCTCTCGTCACAATGATAGTGGCTCAAAGGTTGGGCAAGGTGGGTTGAAGTGTAGCAACTTGCCGCAATGGGAGGGCGTTTGAGATGCCTAAAGGAGCGACGAAGTTGGAGAGTAAATTGACAAAGTGGCGGGCGTGGGGCAAAGAGAATTGGCAGGTTCTTCTTTTCTGGCTCGCTTGCGCTTTTGCGGGTTGGTATTTGGGTGCGAAAGGTTACGGGATGGCGCTTTACTTTCGTTTGACAGGCATTGACCCTGAAGAGTGGACACCTCTCATGCGCCTGACCGCCCAGAAAGACCCCAAAGTCGGCACGATTGTTTCACTGGAAGGGCTGACCGATTGGCAGGGGCGACCGTTGAAATTATCCTCTGACGACAAGATGACGGGATTGCTTTTCATTTGTGCTCACTGCGGGATGGAAGAAAAATTGCAAATCTTCCAAGCCTTTTCCCAACGCCACACTGACAAAATGCGTATGGTCATTGTTTTCATTGGGCAACCCGACGCTGAAATTTTGCGCTTGATTCAAAATTGGGCAGGAATCGTGTGGGCGCGTGACCCACAACTAACGGTCTTTCAACGCCTCAACGCCCTTTACATGCCCCGCTTTTACCTCATCGCTTCCGATGGCACACTCCGCTACCTTAGCCCTTTGGTGGGTTACCTCTGGGATGCTGACCGTTGGGCGAAAGAGTTGGAGCGTGTCAGCAGAAAGATAGGAAGGTGAGAAGGAATGAAGAAGGGGATGACATTGATTGAGTTGCTCATCGTCATAGCCTTGATTGCTGCCCTTGCTGCCATCAACTTTGCTGTCCTAAGTAAAGTTCGGCAGCGGGCTTACTTGGGCAGTTGCATCAGCAACCTTCGCCAACTTGTCTTAGCCGTCCACATGTATGAAAACGATTGGGGCACCGTGCCAATAGAAAACCCAGTTGAGACCCCTGAGGGCATTTATGGTTTCGTTCAGCAAATGTTGAACCCATATGTGCGTGACGATGCCATTTTCCTTTGCCCCGCTGATTTCACTGGTGGGCGATACCACTACGCGGAAGATGCCTTAGGAAATCCCATGCCGATGAACTCCAAAGTTATTCGCTGGCAGGGACGGGAGTGGTTAACGAGTTATCAATATTTCGTCAACTCCTTGGTTGTGGAACTTTACGGCGGCGGTAGCACGCGACTTCTTCCTGAATCGCCCTTGTTTACTTGCGATTGGCATCTCCCTCACTTCAGGAATATTCAAACGGTTCTTGCCCGCTATGATGGCGTTGTGGAAGTAGTGCCTTGGGGTCGTTACAGAACCCTCCATGCCCTCTTTGAAGGGGGCAAAAAGATGATAAGGGGGGATGAACGATGTTGAGCCGTTACTTTTGGGTTGTGTTAGAATCGCTCAAGGACAGGCGCAACTGCTCCTTTCAACCCCGTGCACCCCGATGGTGAGGTTGCGATGCCCGTCCGGAACTTAGGGATCGGTGCTTTGCTTTTTCTCGTTACCTTTGCTCTAACGACGGGGCGATGGTGGTGGGATTGGCAGACACAATTGAAGATTGAACCTGCCTGTTCCTACAACCTGAAAGCCCTTTGGGTTGTCGCACGCCTTTGTAGTGTCAAGGACAAAGTGCCTTTCCCGCCACCATTGCCCTTCATCCAACGCTTTTGGGTGGACTCAGGGTGGTCAGTCCTCTTGACACCCGACATGCAAAAGTTCCTTGACCTTCCTGCCCTCTCGGAAGGGACTTACATGGATTTTCGGGGTATTTTGCTTTGTGCTCGTGACCCTGATTACCTGCTCAAGATGGCAAAGATGGCACAAGGGTTGCCTTACGAACCCAGTTACCGATGGCTTCCTGATGCTCGCACCCTTGCTGAGTGCCCGTATTGTCGGCTGGCAATTTCGTTAGATGGGAAGTTGATAGAGCGATGAATAAGGCATCGCAACAGGACGAAGTGTCATGAAAGGTGTAAACCTCACTGAAGTCGCCTTGTTTGGTAGCGGAGGCGTTTGGTTTGTTCGGGGGAGACTTGTTCGCCCTTTTGAAGGCTTTGAGCGAGTTTGATAGTTTCCTGAGCCCTTTCCCGTTCGCCCAAGTTAAGCAATCTCGTCGCTGCCGCTTCAAGTTTCTTGGTCGCACTCCCAACTTGTCCTGCTTGCAAATCCCGCAATGCCCTTGTCTGAAGTTCCGCTGCCGTTACCATCTCCATTGCTCGGGCGACTTGAGGGTCAACGAAGGAAACCTTTTGCGCGTCGGTCGTGTAAGTGACGATGATGTCAATGGGTGAGCCTTGTTGCCATCCCGTTTTCGTTCGCCACTGAGGTCTTATGGATGCCAATCGGAAGACACCTTCGGGTCTGGGAGGAGCCAAAAGTTCAATGAGGACTTGAGCGGTTTGACCGCTCACCAAATCGCCCAACTGCAACGCTACCGTTCTTTCGCCGACAACTTGTGCAGGCGATGGAGCCAAAACAGGTTGGATTTTGTATGCCCGACGGACTTCAACGCCTTGACTGAGTTGCAGCAAAAGTTGAGCCTGGGGCGCTCCAACTTTCCGAGCCTGCTCAAATTCGCGAGCCATCGCCTGCGGGATTTGAGTTGGGTCAGGAACCCATTCTGCATTTCCACCAGTTCGGTCAGCCAAACTCGTCATCAGTTCATCGTTGAACTGAGCGCCAAGCCCAATGGTTGAAATGGAAACGCCCAAAGAAGCAGCCTGAGCAGCGACCATGTGACAGTCACTTTCGTCTTGGGCGAACCCGTCCGTCAAGATGACAATTCGGTTGACAACCCCGTCCGCATTTGTCCCTTGTATCTGAGCCATCGCTTCCTTCAGACCGATGCTCAGCCTCGTTTCCGTTCCGAGTTCCAAAGTCTCCAAGTTGTCCAACTGGCGAATCACTTCCCTGCGGTATCGCCCGCTGCTGAGAGGTATGACCGTCTTGGCATTTGAGGCAAAAGCCACAAGGGCAAATTCGTCAGCATCGGTCAACCGTTCCACAATCTGCCGTAAAGCGTCTTTCACGAAGTCAATCCCTCGCGGGGCGTTTTCAAGTTCGGGAGCGTAAGCGCCGCTGTATTCCCAGACCGTAACACCGTCCCGAACCGTTTGTCGGAGAACGCCTCGTCTCTTCAATGCCTCAAGTTGCTCTTGAGTTATCATCGGGAGCATCATACTTTCGCTTTTGTCAACCACAACCAAAAGCCGAAGCGGAAGGGCAACGGAAGGGATGTCCGAGACGGTGACGAGAACTCCGACAAGCCGAACAGATGAACTTGCAGGCAGATAAGGCGTCCCAACTACCCCTTGAATTCGCATGTGTCTCACCCCTTGTTCGCTTGAGGTTCCCACTCCAAGTCACTCAGCCGTTGCAAATTTTGACATCGCCAAGCAAAATCAGAAGCAGCGAAAATCAGCGTGCCTGAAGCGAGGTGCTTGCCATGACGAAAAGCGATGCCAAACGAACCGTCGCTACAATGACCATTGAAGAGTTGCGCAACTTTGTCAAGCAAATTATTGAGGCTGAGCGTCGCAAGGACTGCTATGTTGACGACGATGGAACTTTGGTCTTTTACAGTGAGGAGGGTTATGCCGATTACCTGAAAAAGGTTGGGAAGCCACCAAGCAAGGTTAAGGCGGTTTTCCTGAACGAGGGCGGGCTTAAATGCCGATACAGCGATTACAAGTTGACGCCACAGGAAAAGCGTAGGTTGGCGAGAATCCGAAAGCAAATTGCTGAAGGAAGAGTTGTGCCGGGTGAGGTTGTTTTTGAGAAACTGAGGAAGCGAGGGATCGAAGTTTGACGAAGCAGCCTTGGCAATTTCAGTTCACGGAGCAAGCAGATCAGGTAATGGACAGGTTAAGCCTTCGCCAGCCTGAAATAGCAGAGGCTATCGGTCGGAAAATTCGCTGGCTTGTTGAAAATGCTGATTTCATACAACACGAGAAGATGGCAGGTGCAGAGGAATACAGCCTTCATGTCGGGCAATTCCGCATCCTTTACACCCTTGACTTTCAAAGTCGCATGATTACTGTCGTTGACATAGGTAGGCACAACGAAGTCTACCGAAGGCTTCAAAGGCGGCTTAGGAGGCGACGGAAATGAGTGTAGTCGTGAGGAATCCGAGGCAGGAAGAGTTGGCGATTGTGTGGGAAGTTTTGTGCGGCGCATTTGGCGAGGAACCGAGGGAGCGGTTCAGAAGGCAAATTTGGGAAGACAGCACCTTTGAACTGGAGCAAATACGCGTAGCGGAAGTTGACGGGAAAATCGTCAGCCATGTTTGGGTAGCGGAACGACCCGTTTTCTACCGAGGGCAAGTCGTTTTGCCGATGGGAGGCATCGGCGGTGTCGGAACGCTACCTGAATATCGCGGGCGTGGATCAGCGACTTTGCTGCTTGAAGACGCAATCGCTTACATGGAGCGAAAAGGGCACGCAATAAGCATGCTGTTCACGGGCATCAACCCGTTCTACGCGAAATTGGGTTGGGCTGACTTCCCCGAATGGCGGTTCAGGTTGCAAGTTCGGAGAGTTCCAGATGAGTCTGAGATGCCTGAAAAATACTCTGTCCGACCGTGTGAACTTGAGAATGATTTGCCCGATTTGCGAGCGGTTTACAAAAGCCACGCTAAAGGGCTTCAACTCAGCCTTTGCCATGCTCGCCCTGACAAATTCTGGCTTGACGGTCATCCACAATATCTCGGCTTGAAACCGAGCCATGTCGTTGTCAAGGAAATTTCAGGTCAAAAGCGGGTGGTTGGCTATGCTTGTGCCTTTCCGACCGAGCAAGGGCTCAGGCTCAGCGAGTTCGCTTATGACCCTCAACACCCACAAGCGGTTGTCGCGATGGCTGTCGCTTTGGCGCGGGAAGCGAAAACTGATGGGAAAGACGGTCTCGTGGAAGGCATCACGCCTTTCATGCACCCGCTACCCCAAACCTTAGCGAACCTGACTGGAGCGACTTTGTGGCATCAAGTTTCCGAACACATGATGCTGAGGGTGAACAATCTGCGACAGTGCTTGGAACTGGCTTCCCCGCTGATGGAGAAAACTTTGTTGGAAGCGAAAGCGGACAACTTGAGTGGCTCATTTTGCTTCTCGCTCTCGCAACCGGAGCAAAAAGCGGTGTTGGAAGTCAGGAGCGGAAAAGTCACGGTCCGCGAGGGCGACAGTGCAGAAGTAACCCTTTCGGTCACGCCTCGCGAATTTTGCTTGCTCTTTTTCGGTTCCGTTTCGGCGTGGCAGTGGCGGCATTTGTTAGCGCACAAAGGCATCTTTCTGGACGAGCGACAAACTGCGCTGCTCAGTTTGCTCTTCCCGAATCACCCCTCGGTTTACTGGGGTGGCGACCATTTTTGAAATCAAACGACCGTTCCCGGCTGGACAATTTCGTCAATGGCTTTCAGTTCCTCTTCGGTCAATGTTTCATCTCCGGCGGTTGCGTTTGCTTCCGCTTGCTGAGGCGATTTGGCGCCCGGAATGGCGCAACTGACTGCTGGGTGGGCTAACACGAATTGCAGCGCTGCTTGCGCCATCGTCCGACCATCCCGTTCCAAAAACCGCAACCGCTCAACGATTTCCAACCGCCTCAAAAATCGTTCCCGTCGCTCGCCCTCGTTCCAACTGCGCCGCACTTCGTCGGTGAAAACCGTGTCGGGGGTGAACTTGCCCGAAAGAATTCCCATCGCCAGCGGACCGCGAACCATCACGCCAATGCCGTTCTCTTGACAGTAAGGCAGCAAATCTCGTTCCGGCGCTCGGTTCAGGATGCTGTAATCCAGTTGGCAAGTGGCGCATGTCCCCTGTTTGTTGAACCGAACCAGTGCATCAATGGAGTTCGTTGAAATCCCGTAGGCTCTGATTTTGCCTTGTCCCTTCAGCCGCTCAAAGGCTTCAAGGAAAACATCAATTTCGGCGTCTGTCGGGTTGCCGATATGGCACTGGTAGAGGTCAATGTAGTCGGTTCGCAAGCGATATAGGCTGGCGTGGCAGCAAGCAATTATGTGAAGCGGAGATGTGTAAGGCAATGGATGCCCATGTCGGCGAGCCCAGTTTCCGACCTTCGTGGCGATGAAAACTTCATGGCGGATTCCCTGCAGAGCCTTGCCCAGCAATTCCTCGCTTCGTCCCGGCGGTTCACCGTAAGCGTCGGCGGTGTCGAAGAAGTTAACGCCACATTCGTAGGCTCGCCAAACAGTGGCGAGCGCCGTCCGGTCATCAACTTCGCCCCACTGTCCACCAATGTTCCAAGTCCCCAAACCGATGACGGAAACTTGCCATCCCGTTTTGCCCAATGTCCGATATTGCACGCCCGTTCACCCCCCTCAAAGCAATTCGTCCCTTCTCACTTCCCGCCTCTCCTTGACAGAAATGTAAGCAGCCTCAATGATAGCGACGACATTCAAGTTGTCGCGACCGCTGCACCAAAAAGGCTTGCCCGCTTCCAAAGCGTCAATGAAGTGGCACATGGCGTTGGCGAAGGCGTCTGGAAACCATTTGCCTTGAAACTGCGGGAAAATTTTGGCAGGTGGGTCAACGGTGACGATGCAAATCTCTTCGCTGTCGCCAGTGATGCAACCTTTGTCACCTTGAATGACAATTTCCTCTCTCATGTGCGGTCTCGGTCTGTTTCCGCGATAAGCCCAGTTGTTGATGATGCAAGCCTGAACGCCATTTTTGAACCTGATGAGCACAACCCCAAAATTGTCGCCCTTGACGCCGGTTTGGGATGGGTCACGACCCATGATTGCGTAAACGCTTTCCCACTCACCAAACCAATGGTGAACGAGAGCGAAATGGTGAACTGCCATGTCGCTCGTGACCCATCGCTCGTCCTTGCCATACCAAGGGTGGGCGCTCAAATCAAACCAGTTGCGGTTCTCAATTTGGCAGTAGTAGGGCGTGCCTATCGTCCCGTCCCGCAAGTATCGCTCCATCGCCAGAAACGCTGGAACGAAAACGGAGTTCTGGTTGACCATCAACGGAACGCCATACTGTTCCGCCACTTCAACGAGTTTTCGGGCTTGGTCAAGGTAAGGGAGCAAGGGCTTCTGGACAAAGAGGGCTTTGCCTTTTTGGGCGGCGTATTCAACGATGGGCATGCGGATTTCAAACTTGTGAGGGGCAGTCACATCCACGATGCGCACTTCGGGATGGTCAATCAACTCGCGCCAGTCGGTGGCGACGAAAGGCAACTGCCATCGCTCTTTCATCGCTTTCGCGCGCTGCTCGTCCACATCGGCTCCGCCGACAATTTTCAGCCCAGCGTTTCGGTAGGCTTGAATGTGAGTGTTCGCAATTCCGCCCAATCCCACAATCCCAATGCCCCAATCCGACCGAGCCATCACCAATCACCTTCTTCCGCAGGTTTTGAGCCCACAAAAATTTAGCGCCATGAAAGGGACAAGGGCAGGGAACGGCAGCGAATAGCGAGTGGCGAGTAGCGAATGGTTTTGGACATTGCTCCCACACTGGCGAAAATTTTTTCGACGCTTAACAACACCAGCACCTCGCACCTTGAACTCCGCACTCTTTATGGCAACCTGTCCATTGGCGCTTTTCGGATGTTTTCCAGCGCCCGAATTGCAGGGTCAACGCTTGTGCTGGTCATGACTAAACCAACGAAGGGAGCCATGAACCATAGGAGACCGCAAGTTCCGACGGAAATGCCGACAAGGATTGACATTAGCCCTGCGAGTCCTAAGGCTTTCCTCCTGCTCCAACCTTGACCTTGCTTTGAGAAGGCTCTTTGTGGCTCACGCAAAGCATCGACAATGGCAACAGGAACTGCACCCATCACCATCAAAGCGAAAATCAATGCGGTAACAACTGTCACCAGCACCAAAAAGGGCGTTGAGATTAGCCAAAGCCAAACTTGCGGCATTCGGCTGAAACTGCCGCTAATCCAACCGCCGACAAAAAGCCACAAAAACAGAGCCAGCCAACGAAATTGCCACCACCATCCACCGTAGCGCCAACCATTGACAATCGTTGCGCTCGGCAAAGGTGTTATGAGCCACTGCCACAACTCGCCCGTCTGGTGCAATTTTCGCAGGTAGGAAAGGACGGTCAAGTATGTCGCAAGCCAAAAGACAGGGACAAATGTCAGCAGAAAGGTGACGAGCATCGCAGCGGTCAGGGACGGCAGGAAAATTCCAAAGGCAAAAGCGATAAGGTAAGGTAGCCAACCGTAATGCCAGCGGGTCACTGCGACCATGTGCCGAAAAACAGGGTTTTGGGAACGAGCGAGAAGCATTCTCTCTACCGCTGGCAGGACGAACGCGAACTCCCCAAGCCGGTTGACGAAATCAAAGAAACGAGCGATCTTCACTGCACCGAAATTTTGCCGAGCCAAAACAATGGGCGCGCTGATAAGTTGCCAAATCAACCAAAGCAAAACCGACCTTGAAAGTGGCATCGCTGCTGCCACCCAAAGCGGGATGTTCGGCAGAGCGATTGAAAGCAAACTTCCAACCCGCAAAGGGTTAATGGACGACATCACAGGTTGCCAACCCAAAATCAGCATCGCTAAGGACGGGCTAAACGCAACGAGGAGCGGCAACTTGAGGACAAAGCCCATCAACGGCGCGATGGCGAAACTTGACAGTAACTCAAACCCCTTTATCCGCCATTGAACTATTCCGCGAAGAACCAAACTGCGAGTGAGGGCGAGGGAGAACGCATCCGCAACGGAGACGAAAAGCCAGATATGAAGGAAGGCGATGTCCAACTGTGAGATGGGCAAAGAGGCGAGCCAACAACCAAGCAGAGGGACGAAAACTGCGATGAGACGCCACGCAAATGTTTCCGTCAGCCAAGCCACTGGTGGCTTTTCGGGCGGTGTCCTTTCAGCCCAAGCCCAATTGAACCAAAGCCAATGCAGAACTCCGGCAAATGCAAAGGTGAAGGAAGCGCTTGCGGCAAAGCAATCTGCGGGTTGCCAATGTCTCACTTGCTTCAGCCATCCCCAAAGGTAGCCCTGCGAGAAAAAGAGGAACGCAAAAAGCGACGGTGCGAAATAAAAGCGCCTCAAACCTTTCGGCGTCTCAAGCCATCTCGCCAATCTGTCAACCCTTATCCAACCCGCTGCTGCCACAAGCCAAAAGGTTGCCCAAACAGGCGCAAGCGCTGTCCCGTAAAAAGGCTGTGGCGCAAAGAAATGGAAACCGCCAGAACCCCGCTCAATTCCTTGAAACTGCATTGCAATCATGCTGAAAGTGAGCAAGACAGTCCACGCTGCTACGAAAAAGGAACGCCGTTCCGGTGGTGCACTGCCGAGCCTTTGAATCCCTTCTGACGACCAAAGGGTAGCGAGCGGAAAAAGCATGGGCAAAGAGACATTTTCTGGGACGGGCAAAAAGAGAAGCAAAACAAACCCGAACCAACTGCTTGTGCTCAAGAGCAGCGAGAATGGAACCGCTGTCACAATTGGCAGTCCCAATAGGGCGAAGGCAACTGCGTAAAGCGGCGACCAAAGCCCAGCGACGAAAAACTTAAGGAACCAAAGAGGCAACTTGCGGGCAATGACCAACTCGTGCCCGCTGACAGGGAGAAGCCTCAAAAAGTCAAGAGAACCTCGTTGGGCATCGTCAACGAAAGAGCGTCTGGGAACTTGGCGGTCAATGTAGTTGAGGGCGATGAAGTGGAAGACCATTGCGACGATAAAAAGGTTCGTGCCTGCCCAGAAAGGGCTGACCTGACCTATCAGGAAAAACGATGCAAGCCCGATTTGAAGGGCAATAGCGCTGGCTATCAGCCATTTGACGGTTTTAACAAACGCTTCGGCGTCAAAGTCCTTCCACTCGTGATGCCAAAACGGGTTGCTATTGAACCGCCAGTAGTTTCCCATCCCGCACAACCTTCCCATCAAATCCGTTTTTCGCCCGCTGCACAAAAAATTTGCCATTATTTTCGTCGGCGGAACTCGTCGTGGCAGGTTCCCTGTCTAAATCGCCAAAACTTACGCCACAATGTTGCACGGAGCGCAAAGAGTCAAAGTGCTCAAGGAGGTGGGCGAAGGATGTTGGTGAAGCAGGTGGTGTTTCCGAGGGCGAACGAGGTGCAATTGGAGGAAGTGGAAGTTGACTTGACACCCGCTGAAAACGAAATCGTCATCCGAACTTTGACCACAATCGTTAGCGCTGGAACGGAACTCGCCTGCCTTGCGGGTTTGGCTGATTGGGCTCCGTTCCCGTTTCGCCCCGGCTACGGTGCTGTCGGTGAAGTCATCGCTGTCGGCAGCAATGTCAAAGACATCAAAGTCGGTGACATCGTCTTGACCAACAGCAACCACGCAAGTCACGCAAAAGCAAGGGTCATCGCCGTTAAAGTCCCTGAAGGACTTGACCCAATCAAAGCTGTTTTCGCTCGCATGGCAAATGTCTCCATCACAGCCCTCCGCGTCAGTGACGCAGAACTGGGCGATCGGGTTGCCGTCATCGGTTTGGGTTTGGTCGGGAATTTGGCTGCACAACTCTTCCAGATTGCGGGTTGCGAAGTCATCGGGCTTGACAAAGTTGCTAAGAGGCTCGAAGTGGCGAAACTTTGCGGGATTGAAAAGGTTGTCAACACCGAGGAGGTTGACCCCGTCCAAGCGGTTATGGAGTTGACTGAAAGCAAAGGTTGCGAAGTTATCGTGGACGCAACGGGCAATCCAGCAGCGACTCTGCTCGCTCCCAAACTGGCAGCCAAGTATGGCGAGGTGATTTTGCTCGGCTCTTATTTCGGTGGGAAGTTGGAAGCAAATGTCACCGAACTGTTGGAGCGAATCCACCTTTCAGGTTACGGCTGCATTACCTTCAAGGGCGCTCACGAGTGGCGTTATCCCGTCAAGGAAGCCCGCGAGGATTTGTTGCCCATAGAGCGAAACGCTCACCTTTACAAGCACAGTTACGAACGCAACGCCAAGATAAACCTTCAACTCATCGCTGAGGGCAAGTTGAAGGTTGAACCGCTCCTGACCCATCTCGTCAAGCCAGAGCAATGCGCCGAAGTTTACTTCGGCTTGAGGGATAAACCCGCAGAATACATCGGCGTCGTTTTCGATTGGCGCAGTTAAGCAACTTGAGATCGGAGCGTTACCGACGGGCGGGTGATTTGCGTTTTTGGAAGGCGGCGATGATGGCGGATTTGGTTGTTGGGATGAGGCGAGTTCGCTCTTTGCCGTTCTCGTCAACTTCCGTCACAACCCAATAAAGGTCGTCGCTTCGGTCAATGATGAGGATGCCGTCAAGGTGGTCAATTTCATGCTGGAAGATGCGAGCGAGCCACCCTTCGGGCTCAATGACGACTTTGTTGCCATTTCGGTCAAGGGCTTTGACGCGAATTTTCAAATGGCGGTTCACTTCTGCTTGAACCCTTGGGATTGACAGGCAACCTTCCATCCCGCTGACCAAATCGTCGCTCCGCCATTCAATCACCGGGTTAATGAGGGCGTAAGTTTCGCCTTCCCATTTCGCAACGAAAATCCGTTTCGGGACAGCGACTTGTGGGGCTGCGAGCCCAACGCCTTCGTTTTCTTCCATCGTCTCAAACATGTCATCAATGAGTTGCTGCTCAGCCTTTGTGATTTTGCTGACAGGTTGAGCCTTCTGGCGCAAAATCGGGTTGCCGAGCGTAACTATTTTGCGAACTGCCATCTCCATCACCGCCAAAATTTTGACATGAGGGCAACTGACGAAGTTACGAGGGGTTGATTTCGGATGAGGATTGTGTTCATGGGAACACCTGAGTTTGCCGTCCCATCGCTGCAAGCAGTTGTCAAGTTAGGTCACGAAGTCGTCCTCGTGGTAACTCAACCCGATAAACCTGCTGGGCGAGGTCTGAAACTCAAGCCGCCACCTGTCAAAGTTATCGCCCAGCAGATGGGTTTGCCCGTGTTCCAACCAGAAAAGTTGAATGTTCCCGACAGCCTTCAAGTCATTGCAAACGCAAAACCCGATGTTTTGGTCGTTGTCGCTTACGGTCGGATTTTGAAAGAGGAGTGCCTCGCCATCCCGCCGAAGGGGTGCATCAATGTCCATCCGTCCCTTTTGCCGAAGTATCGCGGTCCAGCACCCATCCAACACGCGATTTTGAACGGCGATGAGGTCACGGGTGTCACGACTATGTTCATGGACGCCGGAATGGACACGGGCGATATCATCCTCCAACGGGAAGTGCCCATTGCCCCTGAGGATACCGCTGGCACGCTCAGCGAAAAACTGTCGGTGGTTGCCGCCGATTTGTTGGTCGAGACGCTGAAGTTAGTTGAGGAGGGTAAGGCGCCGAGGGTTCCGCAAGACCACTCAAAAGCCACTTATGCGCCTTTCCTTCCGCCCGAAATAGCCCACCTGAAGTTTGACCAACCAGCAAAGCATCTGCGGAACCTGATTCGCGCTTTGAATCCAGACCCCGGCGCTTTCGCTTTCTTTCGGGGCAAAAGGGTCAAGTTTTGGAGGGCTGAAGTCGTTGAGGGGCAACCAACCGAGCAGCCTGGAACAATCGTCGCTGTGGACAAGAACCGATTGCTGATTGCGACGGGTGAAGGCTTGTTGATGCCAACCGAACTTCAGACTGAAGGCAAGAGAAGTTTGTCGGTGAGCGAATGGCTAAAAGGAACGCAACCTCAGGTGGGCGAACGCTTCTCGTAGCATCAACATTTGTCAAGTTCGTCCACCAACTGAAGTCGGTGTCTACAAAAACGAAGCCTACTGAAGCAGGCTGAAAAACTGGAGGGCGCATCTCCTGATGCGCAGAAAATTTTTCGGCAGTGCAGGAGCGCTGCCCTCCAGAAAAAACTATTCGCCACTCGCTACTTGCTGCCGTTTCTGGCTCGGCAGGAATCTCGCCTTCCCAATTTCGTCCCCCGTCCCGCGTCCCACGCTCCGTTCTGTTTTTGTCCTTGCCCCATGTCCCCTGCCCCGCTTAAATTGATGAGGGTTGACGAATTACGGAAGATGCGTTATGGGTTTATGGGCAAAACGCAAATAGACGGCTGAGGAGGAAGCAAAGCGATGTTGGAGGCTGCTTTATCCGCCAGCAGGACGGAAGCGGTTTTAGTTTTGTGGACGCTACTTTTGCTTCTTTTGAGCGCCGCTTCCAAAGGTAGAGCGCGGGAAAGCGCTTTCGGGTTGACAATAGTCGGTTTGCTCATAGCACTCACTGTAACGGCTGCTTCGTGGGGTGCGACAACTGAAGCAGCCTTTGACGGCGCGGTCATGATTCGCTTGGACAGGTTTTCCCTCGCCTTCCACTTTGTCCTTTTAACTGGGGCTTTGCTTTCGCTGATTGCGAGTTGGGAATACCTTCAAGCCAGAGGTTGGCTCCGCAGGGTCAGCGAATATTGCGCCTTGCTGCTTCTGGCTTGCTCTGGGGCGATGTTCGTTGTCAGCGCTACCGATTTGGTCATCTTGCTCCTCGCCATTGACACTTTGTCCTTAGCCCTGTATGTGCTGACTGGCTACGCTACTGACAGCACCTATCCCGTTGAAGCGGCAATCAAGTATTTGCTTCTCGGTGCGATGGCGTCAGCGTTTTTCGTTTACGGGATTGCTTTCGTTTACGGTGCGACAGGGACGACGAACTTGTTGGCGATAGGCACGACCATAACCTCACAACCGCTTTTGCTTTCCGTTGGCTTGGGCTTGCTTGTTGTTGGGTTGGCGTTCAAAATCGCTTTGGTCCCGTTTCATCAGTGGGCGCCTGATGTTTACGATGGCGCGTTAACACCGCTGGTTGCCTTCATGTCAACGGCTCCCAAAGTTGCACTGATTGCCGCGCTCTTTCGGGTCATGGAAGCGGGATTTTCAATGCCTCAAGTTAAGCCGATTTGGGCGCTTGCATTGAGTGTGTTGTCGGTCTTGACGATGACGGTTGGCAACTTGGCTGCGCTCCCGCAAAGGAACATCAAGCGGATGCTGGCTTACTCATCCATCGCCCATGCTGGTTACATGGTCATGGCAGTTTTGGCTTTGGACGAAGCAGGCATGACCGCACTGGTCTTTTACGGTGTCGCTTACACTTTGATGACGGTTGGCGCTTTTGTGGTGACGCAGTTGGTTGAAAAGGAAAACGGAGCACCCGCACTTTTGGAAGAATGGACTGGCTTAGGTCACATAAACCCCACATTGGGATGGGCAATGGTCATTTTCATGGCAGGTCTGACGGGGATTCCATTCACTGCCGGATTTTGGGCTAAGTTCTTGACCTTCAAGGCGGCGTTGGAAGCAGGTTACCTTTGGCTCGTGATTATTGCGGTGCTCAACAGCGTCGTATCGGCGTTTTACTACTTGCGGGTTGCGATGGTGATGTTCGCGCAGCCACCCACACCTCAAACTCGTCCCATCGCCCCGTGGCGATTGGTCGGGTTAGTTGTGGGGGGATGTGCGCTGGTAACCCTGATTTTGGGCTTCATGCCAACAAACTTGTGGCGGATGGGAGAGTTAGTGGCGTTAGCACCGTGATTGACGATGGATGTCGGCTGTTTTACAATGTTTTGCAGCCGAAGGAAGGAGGCGATGAAAGATGACGAAATGGCTTGGTTGGGCAACCATCGTGGCGCTGGCTCTTTTGGGGTTGGTTGTTTTGGCAGGGCAAGAGCCAGCAAAGGTGCAGTCTGGCGTTTACCTTTGTTCTGGCGTTGAAAGCTCTTCGTTGCTTCAAGTCGAAGGGGTTGGAACTGTCCGTTTGATTGGAGTTCAAGTTACGGAAGGGACTCCTGAAGCGAGCAAGGCTTTGGACCTGGTGAAGAAACTGGTGGAAGGGAAATTGGTGCGGATAGATGTGTGCCCAGTTCGACCTAAGGACGAGCAAGGCAATGTCAGGGCTGAGGTTTTTTATGCCGAAAAGGGTCAATGGCTCAGTTTGAACCGAAGGCTCATCCGTGAGGGATTGGCAAAGTTGGTCGCTGAACCTGATTGCCACATTGACTTCACAACATGGCAACCGTCGAAACCAAAAGCGGTTCCACCCAAAGTGACTAAACCTGCACCGGCTCAACGGGAAAGGAAAGTTGCTGCCGTTCCACCGTCTCTCAAGGCAGTGCCTCGTGTCAAGCGTGAAGCGCCGAGACCGACGCCCGTCCTAACTCGCAGGTCAGTTGAAGATATCGCACTGAGGACGATGGCTGTTCCCATCGCTTTCCGGGACTCCCTGCTGGCTGCTGAGCAGCGTGTGGTTCAAACTTCCGCAAACCTCAATGCTTGGCGCGAAGTCCGTTGGCGAATTGATACTCTCCAGAGGGCTTTGCTACCCGTTGCTGCCAAGGCACGGTTGACACCTTGGCGGTTTTCCCAATTGGTCCTTAGAGGTCAACCATCACCTTTGGTGGCTGGCGAATTGAATCCGGTTTTCGCTTCCATAGGTGGCGAACCGTTCCCGCAGCGTATCATCCGCTTAGGACTCACAAACCGAAGAGAGACTTTGGCTGAACTGCTTAACTGGTTCCCTGACATCAGGCAGCAACTTCTGCAAAGGTTGCGAACCTTAGGCGCTCAGTTAGTTGGTGGCACGGCAGTTGCAACGACAGTTGGTGCTGGACCGACAGCAGGCGGACCCGGTGCACCTATGGGTGGTCCGCCAATGGGTGGTCCAATGATGGGCGGACCGGGAATGATGGGAGGGCATGGCATGATGGGAGGACATGGTGGTCCGATGGGTGCCCCTGTCGGGGGACCCGGTGGTCCGCCTCCAGTGATAGGGGGACCAGAGATGCCTACGGAACCACCCGGTTTCGCTGCCGCTGCTCATGGAGGACCAATTGGTGCACCACCAGCAGGAGTGCCTGGTATGCCGGGAATGGCTGGTGCTGGTGTCGGTGGTGCTGCCCCAGCCGCTGCGGGAGCGGTCAGCAACTTCTACCGGTACTTGGAACTTGCGAGGACAGGGATGATTGACCCAGAGTTTGCTGCCATTTGTGTCCTTGCGTTGGAAGCCTACAAAGAGCAAGTGGATGAGCAAATTCGCTTGGCAACGGCTGAATATCAGCGCGCGAGAGAAGAGTGGGCTGAGTTGAAGGAAATCATCGTCAGGGAGTTGAAGAAATTGGCAGCAACTCCTTTGAGAAGGTGACATAATTACTTGCCCGAACGAGGTTGAACGCCTACACGAGGACCCGCCGTGCAGGCAAAACGGAAACTTCAATTCCGAGCATGAGGGGTGATCGTTTCCGATGGCTTTGACGAAGGAAGAAAAGGCTGAACTGATCAAGCGATGGCAGCGCAACCCTGATGACACAGGTTCGCCTGAAGTCCAAATTGCCATTTTGACGGAACGCATCAACAGGCTGGCTGAGCATTTAAGGCGACACAAGAAGGACAAACACTCCCGGCGTGGGTTGTTGTTGCTACACGGTAAGAGGCGAAGGCTTTTGCGCTATCTGGCTCGCACAAACATCACTCGCTACAAGGAAGTCATTGAGGCTTTAGGCGTCCGCGACATCTTCGGAGCCTTGAGAGCGGCTCAGGCTGCAGAACGAGCCCAACAATCGGCGCAATCGGTTCAGTCCAATGGCTCTTGAAAGCGCAGCCGTGTAGGATATGCCTTCGGAACTTGAGCCGAAAAAGGTTGCAGATTTGGCTCTTTCAAAAACTGGAGGCGGTTAGTCCATGAGAGCAATAGTCGTTCAGCGGGAAGTTGCTGGTCAAACTTTCACCTTGGAAACAGGGTTCTTGGCACCTCAAGCGGATGCTGCGGTTGTCGCGCGATGTGGTGACAGCATGGTTTTGGTTACGGTCGTTCGCTCAAAAGAGGTGAGGGCAGGAATTGACTTCTTCCCGTTAGTTGTGGACTTTGAGGAACGAATGTATGCTGCAGGGCGCATTCCGGGACACCGCTTCCTGCGCCGCGAGGGGCGACCGAGTGACCAAGCGATTCTGACAGCCCGCTTAATTGACCGTTCCATTCGCCCTTTGTTCCCCAAAGGCGCTCTGAACGATGTCCAAGTCATCGTCACTGCCTTGTCTTTCGATTACGAAAATTCGCTGGACATCCTCGGTTTACTCGGGGCAAGCGCAGCCTTGACGATCTCTGATATCCCCTTTGATGGACCGGTCGTGGGTGTCCGCATAGGTCTCTTTGACGATGAGTTTGTTGTCAACCCTCCCTTCAAAAAGTTGGAGGCAAGCAAACTCGACTTGGTGGTTGCGAGCACGAAAGATGCCGTTGTGATGATTGAAGCAGGGGCTCACCAAATCCCGGAAAAGCAAATGATGGACGCCATCATGAAAGCCTACGAGGTCGCACAGCCGCTGATTGAAATGCAGGAAGAACTGAGGGAGATGGTGGGCAAAGACAAAGTGCCTTTCACAACCTTGCTGCCTGATGAGGAACTTACAGCAGCCATTAAGGAACGATACGGAACCGCAATCAGGGAGTCAGTCTTGCAAGCCAGCAAGGAGTTGAGGGAAACGAAAGTCAAGGAGTTGCGGGAACAGGTGATTGCGGAGTTAACGGAGACGGTGCCGGAGGACAAACAAGCCCTTCTGCCCCTTTCCTTTGATGAAGCCCTTCACCGCATTGTTCGGGAGATGATTTTGGACGAGGGCATCCGCCCGGACGGGCGTGGTTACTCAGATATTCGCCCCATCACCTGTGCCGTTGGGATTTCCCCGCGAGCACACGGCTCTGGTCTGTTCCAAAGAGGTGAAACGCAAGTCCTGACTATTGCGACCCTCGGGGCAACCAGCGAAGAGATGTTGGTCGAGACAATTTTGGAGGAAGAGGTAACGAAGCGCTTCATGCACCAATACAACTTCCCACCATACTCAACGGGCGAAGTGAGACCGCTTAGGGGACCGTCGCGCCGGGAAATCGGGCACGGCGCTCTGGCTGAACGAGCCTTGGAGCCGGTCATCCCAGACGAAGACACTTTCCCTTACACCATCCGCTTGGTTTCCGAAGTTTTGAGTTCAAACGGCTCAACCTCTATGGCTTCGGTTTGCGGTAGCACTTTGGCGCTGATGGATGCAGGGGTTCCAATCATAGCCCCTGTCGCAGGAATTTCCATCGGGTTGGTCATGGAAAACGGGCGCTACGCTCTCTTGACAGACATACAAGGGATGGAAGATGCCCACGGCGACATGGATTTCAAGATTGCCGGCACTCGACAGGGCATCACCGCCATCCAATTGGACCTGAAAATTAAGGGCTTGCCTTTCGAGGTTATGGAACGAGCCTTAGAAAGGGCGAAGGAAGCAAGGGAGTTCATCTTGGACAAGATGGCTGAGGTCATTGACAAGCCCCGCCCCGAATTGCCTCCCCACGCACCGCGCATCATCTCGATCAAAATCCCCACCGAGAAAATCGGCGAGGTCATCGGTCCGAGAGGCAAGCATATCAAGCACATCCAGCAGGAGACCGATGCCATCATTGACATTCAGCCTGACGGGACAGTTTTCATCACCTGCCCGAGTTTGGAGCAAGCGGAGAAAGCAGCAGAAATGATCAGGTTGTATGCTGCTGACCCTGAGGTGGGCAAAGTTTACAAAGGCAGAGTGACGAGAATCATGCCTTTTGGGGCTCTCGTGGAAATCTTGCCGGGCAAAGAAGGTCTCCTGCACATCTCTCAAATCAGCCACGAACGAATCACATCCGTCAGCGATGTGCTTAAGGTTGGCGATGAGATAGAGGTTAAAGTCTTGGGTGTGGAGCCTGACGGGAAAATCACTTTGAGCCGAAAGGAGTTGCTGCCACCACCGACTCGGTTGACTGTCCGCTCCCCTTCTGTTGGAGGGACTCGACCGAAACTTGGCGGCACCCATTCCCGCCCACCGCAGCGTCGCGAACCCGGTGGCGGAGGTCCGCATTCTTCGGGAAGATAAGCCCGTTTTTGATGGAAAGTTATCCACGCTCAACCAACCGCTCTTTTCGAGTGACTTTTGTTGAGCCTGCTGAAGGGAGTGACCCGTTCGTGGAGGAGATAACTCTCTTGCGCTTGCCCAACCAGTTGCAAATCGCGTATCAACCCGTTCCTTGGTCCCACACCGTCTCCGTCGGCATATGGATAGGCGCAGGCACGAAGGACGAGGAGGAAGGCGAGGAAGGAATCGCTCATTTCATAGAGCATGTGCTTTTCAAAGGCACGAAGAGGCGAACGGGGCGGCAAGTTGCTCAACTAATTGATACTTTGGGCGGAAACATTGACGCTTTCACGGAGAAGGAATTGACCTGCTTTTACATGCGTGTTCTGCCGGAACATCTGCCTCAAGGCTTATCGCTCCTCAAAGAGTTGTTGACAGAACCCCTGTTGCGACCGAAGGACATCGAAGTCGAAAAGAGCATCATCCTCGCCGAAATCCAGAACCTCGAGGACACACCCGAAGAACTCGTCGGGGAAATCTTTTTCGAAGCCCTTTGGGACGGTCACCCGCTGAGTCGCCCCATTTTGGGCTCAAAAGAATCTGTCAGGAAGTTTCGCCGTTCCCATCTGCTCCGCTTTATGCGCAAACATTATGTCCCCCAGCGAACCATCATTGCCGGTGCAGGCTCTTTGGAACCGGCGAAATTCGTTGACTTGGTCACCAAACACTTTGGCGATTGGCAAAACCGGACAAACACTCACGAGCGAAGCGAACAGCCACCTATCCCTTCGCCATCTTTGCGCTTCGTTGAACGGCAAACCGAGCACTTTTACTTCACTTTCGGGGTTCACGGCTTTCCGGTCACCGACCCAACCCATTATCCGGCGTCTGTGTTGGACATAATCGTCGGCGGAGGAGCAAGTTCGCGCCTTTTCATGGAAGTGAGGGAGAAGAGGGGCTTAGCGTATGCCATAGGTTCTCTTTCTGCTGCCTTTAAGCAAGCAGGGTTTTTCGCCGTAGGCGGCAGTTGCTCTCCTTCCGAGTCGGAGAAAGTGGTCAAGGTAATCGCCAAGGAACTGAAACGCCTCTGTCAAAACGGAGTCGGCAAAGAGGAGTTGGAACGGGCGAAGACTCAACTCAAACTCAGCATCGTCATGGCTCAGGAAAGCGTTACGGGTCTGATGATGAGGCTTGGGCGGCAAATTCACTACTTCGGGAAACCCATCCCCGTTGAGGACATCGTTCGGAGGATAGACCAAGTTACAGCCGATGAGGTCGTTAGTGTGGCGCGAAAACTTTTTGGTAGCAAATTCGCTGCCTCGCTGCTCGGTCCAATCAAGGATAACGAGGCGGAGAGGTTGGTGGCTATTCTGAACAACGAGTGTCGGGTCTAATTGTCAAGCCAACTACCTCTGGCGGGCAAAGGAAACGGATAGGCAATCTCGTCGTCCCAACGCCGCTGGTGGTTATGAGAATCGTTCCGCCACTCAACTCGTGTTTTCCCCACGCCAACGATTTGGGGATGAGGCGTGCGCGAATATATAGCGGACCAACAAAAGGCAATCGAACTTGACCGCCGTGAGTGTGACCGCACAAAATGACATCGGCTCTCATTGCCTCACGATAGCGCAGGACATCGGGAGAGTGGGAGAGCAAGAGGCAGAAAGCATCCTCTGGAACTTCCCTCAAAGCCTTGACAACATCATCACGATGCCAGTGTGGGTCAGCAGTCCCAGCGACCCAAATTCCGTCCCTGAATTGGACGGCTTCGTTGTGGAGCCAATAGCCACCGAGGCGTTCCAAAAACTTTGCGAAGTGTCCGGAAATCCCGTTGACAACTTCAGAGTTACCTTCAACCGCAAAAACTGTTGCAATCTCGCTCAGCGCTTTCAAAAACTCTTCAGCAGCCTTTACACCTTTGCCAAGCGGAATCAAATCGCCCGTCAGGGCAATTAGGTCTGGCTGAAACCCGCTTATCAGTTCCAACGCCCTTCGCTCCTTCAACCCTATGCGGGTCATGTGCAAGTCGCTTATGTGAGCGATTCGCAACTCTTCAGGGCTATTAAGCCGTTGCGACCTAACATCGTAGCGAACCAATCTGACTTGGAAACTTTCCCAAACCCCGTAACCGACCAACCCCGCTGTCGTCAAAAGGAAAAGGAACGGTTGCCAGTCCACAGGAGCATCACCCTTTTAAGGTTTCGTTTGCTGCCTTGAATTGTGTCGCAACTTGTAGTGGCAATCCCTGATGCCGTCCAGTCGGGTTTTGCTCCAAAATTGCAGCCGGAAAGGAGGTTCAAAGGTGAGTCGCTTCGTTGCAATTGTGTGCCTGTTTTTGGCTGTTCAAGCGTTCGCTCATGAGCGACCGTCCATAGAAGTTTACGGAGTCAATGAGCGCTACGAGGTGGTTGTGCCCTTAGTTGAGGAAGCACCGGTGATTGACGGAAAAATTGATGAGCCCGTTTGGGAGAAAGCGGCAAAAGTATGGGGCTTCAGGCAAATTTCGCCCCATCTGGCTCAGCCTGCATCTCAACCGACAACTGTCCTCATTTTGACGACGAAGGACAAACTCTACTTCGCTTTCCGCTGCGGCATCAAGAGCAGAAACTCTATCCGCGCTTACGAAACCCGCTACGATGCTCCGATGAAAAGGGATGAAAGGGTCACTGTTTTCCTCGACACGCTCCACACCCACGACCGTGCATATTCCTTCACCGTCAACGCTCGTGGGACGAAAGCGGATGAAAGGTTTGGCAATAGCGATTGGGATGGTCAATGGGAAGCGGCGGTTCAAGTTGGGGAGACCGAGTGGACTTGCGAAATTGCAATCCCTTACGCAATCTTGACCTTTGACCCGAACCGTCCGGTTTGGGGCATCAATTTCGGGAGATACATCAGCGAGACCGATGAGTGGACATCTTGGGCTTTTGAACCCGAACGCCCATTTGACATGCGCTATCGCCCCCACCTCGTTGGTTTACCCCTTGACAAGCAGCAAGTTCGCACAAACAACCAAATTGCCAAGCGATGGTTTTTAAAAGTCTTCTCGGTTGCCGATTACCGAATGAGCGGCGACGACAAAGGCACTGGGGGCAATTACGGAGTTGACGGTGAATGGACAATCCGCCCTAATCTCGCTTTCCGCTTCGTCGCCAAGCCCGATTTCAGCGAGGTTGAGGAAGCCTTTGAGAGCATTGATGTCAGTTATGTGGAGCAGTTCGTGCCTGACCGAAGGGAGTTTTTCGTGCAGGGAAGCGAGTTCTTCAGCGAAGTATCTGTAGCGGGCGAAGGTTGGAGGCGTGGGAGCGACCCCAACCTTTTCTTCTCCCGGCGGATCGGAAAGTTTGACTTGGGCACGAAATTGACGGGGGCTTTCAAGGACAGCAGGTTCGGTTTCCTCAGCACCCACGACATCGACACCGACGAACACACTTTCGTCCTCAACTTTTCCCGAACATTTGGGACTCGCGGGAGAGCTTTCTTCGGATATGTCGATGCCCTTCGCCCGGACAGTTTCAATCGGGGTTTCGTTATCGGAGGCGAAACCAACTTTGGGCATCGAAACCGATTTTGGCTGAGAGGAAGTTACGCGCGCCACTTCTCTTCGGATGATGAAAGGGACGGAGGGGCAGGGACAGTCCGTTTTGGCTACGGTGACGAAAGGTGGTTCGTTTCGTTGGGTTACACCGCTTTTAGCCCAAACTTCCGCCCTTTGCTTAGTTACACGCCCCGAACGGACTTCAAGCGCTGGTCTGTTTTCATCAACCGAAACTTTCGTTCTAAAGGCACAGAGTTTTACCGCAACGCTGGCTTCTCGCTCAATTGGGGTGGAGGCGAGACTTTCAGCGGCAAATTCTTTGAGCGCAGTTATGGTTTCAACCTTTGGCTGGAACTGAAAGACCGAACGGAGATAAGCCTCGGCTTTAACCGAAACAAACACGCCGAGTATCACATTCGCGAAGAGCCTTTCAACGACCGCTCTTTTTACCTTTCACTGGACTTGGGCGGCAACAGACCTTTGAGGGCGGATTTGTCTTATGGCTTCGGGCGAGCCTTTGACGGGCGATACACTCAACCCCGCATCTCAATCCGATGGGATAAGCCCGATGGTTCGTGGAGGGTTCGGCTGGAGTGGAGCCAAAGGCATCAAACTTACGGCGACGGAACCAAACAGACGATTCGCTCCTATGAGGTGAGCGTCACAAGGGTTTTGAGCCGCGATAGGTGGTTGGTGCTCCGATACTACAACCGAGGCGGCGATTACAGTGTCAAGAACTTCGCTCTTTCGTTCAGAATTAAGCGGGAGACGGGCGAGGAAGTGTTCCTAATTTTGGGTGACCCTCGCGCTTCAAAGACCCGCAGCCGCATCGCTATCAAGTGGATTTTCCCGTTCAGGTTCTGAGCCACTCCAATTTCCCTGCCGACTGTCAGGTGTTATCCTTGTGCCAAGCGGGTAACTTAACCATGCCAGAGAGCGTCATCAGCCGAAAATTTTTGCCCCTTACGGGGCTTCTAAAGGATGACAACATGACACCTGTAGGAGTGGCGTTAGCCACGACGAAAAAAGTTGCCCCTTACGGGGCTCTTACCAACGGCAATAACAATGATGTTGTAGGAGCGGCGTTAGCCGCGACAAAAGGGGTGCGAATTATCGCCATGCGCATTTGTGCGGCATTTGCTGTCTCCGTTCTCACGGTTGCCCTTTTCGGTTGCGGGGGCGGCAACGGAATAGTGCCTAAGCCGCCTAAACCGCCTGTAGGGGATGAGACATCCGCTTTTATCGTCTCCGTTCAATCAACTCCGCCCGGTGCTGAAATCTTTGTGGATGGTCGTTCAACGGGTTTGAGGTCGACTTTGATCGGGACTGACCCGATTCCTTTCCCACTCCCGTTGGCTGAGGGACAAACCCATTTGCTCACTTTGCGCTTTGATGGCTATCACGATTGGCATCAATGGATTGAGCGAACGAGTGAAGGAACGGTCATCGTTAAAGCAACCCTGCAACCGAAAAACAAGCCTGAAGGTCTGCTCGTCGTGACTTCCGAACCTTTGGGGGCAAAGGTCATTTTGGACGGGACTGACACGGGCAAAGTGACGCCGACAACGATTTCGGTGACCCCTTCGTGCCATGCCATCAAAGTTGAGATGGACGGGTTTTTGCCGGGCTACGAGACGGTTTTCGTCCCTTCAGGTGAGCAAGTTGAAGTTCACATCCCCCTTCAGCCCAAGAATACGGGCGTTATCAGTGGCGTAGTTTACGACAGGTTCGGTGGCACGCCAAGTGGCGCTTACCTTGAACTGAAAACCCCGCAGGGCGAGGTCATTGACCGAACCCGCTCAACTTCCTTTGGGCTTTTCAGGTTCCGCCCCGTTCCGCCCGGCAATTACACCGTCACTGCCGAAATTGAAGTTGAAGGCGTTCGGGAGGTTGGATTGGTGGAGAATGTCGTTGTCAAGTCAGGGGAGCGAACCTTTGTTTCGCTCGTCGTTTTCCCCGCCGATTTGGTGGGGAGCGTTGAAGGTGTGGTTAAAGACCCTAACGGGAAGCCGATACCAAACGCCCAAATCGCCGTGCTTTACTACGCCGCCGATTTGGATTTCGTTTTGACGAGCCGAAGAACATTGACCGACGAACGAGGTCGGTTCAGGCTTGACAATGTTCCCGCTGCGACCCAAGTTGTCGTTGCCCGAAAACAAGGTTACCAAGCAACTCAAACACAAGCCATCGTCCGAACAGGCGAACAAACCTTCATTGAAATCGTCTTGCAGCCACTGACCGGCACCCAACCGCTGCAACCGCCGACCCAAGTTTTCGCCATCTCTTACATCGTCCCAACGGATTTCTTGCCGAACGAAGGTAAAGGGACAAAGCAGTGGGCTGGAGGCATTGAAAGCGACGCCGAGTTTTATCGGCAAGTTTTGGCGAGTTTGCTGCGCAAGCGAGGTCATCCAGCGGCTCAAATTTTTGGGCGGTTAGCTAAATCCAAGCGAACGCCCACCCGATTTTTCCCCGAAGGGTTTTTCGGAAGCGTGGGGATAGGTTGGCAACCACCGCTTTCCATTCCGTCGCAAGGGTTGTTGGGCTACCGCGTTTATCGGAGCATCCCAACAGCGTCAGGATGGAAACTTCGGCTTGTTGTTGACGAACCGGAACAGACAACCGCTGAAGATGTGGCTTTTGATTTCTCGCCAGGTCAAACCTACCGATATGCAGTGACGGCAATCACTCTTGACGGAAGGGAAACTGCGAGGAGCGAACCTGTCTCAGCGACCTTTTTGTCACCAATCCGCTTGGTTGAGCCTGCCGACAACGCTGAAGTGGCTCAATCCCAACTTCAGTTCCGATGGACGCCTGTCGGAGGCTCCGTTCCCTTTTACTTCGTGCAACTTTACAGCAGCCCCGAAGCAATGCTTATCGGCAACCCAGTTTGGAGCACAGCAGCAATCAGCGGGACAACTCAAGCGGTTTATGACGGGCAACCTTTGCTCAAAGGCAAAACTTATTGGTGGCTCGTGATTGGAACGGACGAAAGGGATTGGCTTGATGCAAGAGCCTTCACCGTCAGCCAAGCCCGCAGGGTGGTGATCGTCGGTGATTGAAAAGGTTGGTGCAAGGTGCGAAGTGCGGAGTGCAAAGGTCTTTGCTTTGATAACTTTTTGTGTTGCCGTCTCGTTTGTCTCACTCGCGTTTCCCCAGACCGCATGGCAACTCATTGACACCAAGCCGTTTGCTGGGAAGGCGAAGGGAGTCGTCGGCGCTTTGGGTGTCCCGACGCGGGGTTTGACCAAGACACAAGTTCGCATCTACGGTCGGCAAAGAGCGCTTGAATGGGATGCTCGGTTGAAGAGGACGAAACCACGCTTGATTGAATGGCTCATCAAGCAAGGCTATTGGAAGCAGGGGCAAAGGTTGGGGGTTGACGCAATAATCGTCGCTGCCGATTCAATTTCGTCTCGCAGCCGACAAAGTTACGGTGCCGGCAACCTGCAATTTCGCTTTGAGAACTTTCCCAGCGCCGTTGAAGCGAAAATTCGCGATTTCCTGGACCGTGCGATTCCCGTTTTGGTTGAAGTCTATGGTCCGCCCATAGCATCTCCGCCGGGCTCAACCCGAACTGTGACGATTGTTTTGGACGAGGCGTTGGACGCTTTGGACGGCGGCGTTTACAACGCTGCAGCCGATGAAATCAGGTTGCCTGAGTTCGTCCCGCAACGAGGCTACGACTGGTTCAATTTGCTGCACCAATTGCTTCACGCCTTTCGTGGTCCTTTGATGCTGAGTTTCCCTGCATGGGAGGAAGGGCAAGCGAGGGCAGCGGCGATGATTGCTGCAATCAGGTTGCGTGGGCAGGGAGTTGCAGAGTTGAGCAAATTTGACCCCAAAGACCCAGTTCACGGAGACCCACTTTGGGTTTTGCCCCTTTACGACATCCTCAACCAACCGCCTTTGGGCAACCCCGTCTTTTTGCCGCCGTCGGGATTTCAACCGATGGCTTTCTGGAGAATTGCAATGAGCGCGGGCGCTTGGCTCAAAGTTGCCGCCGAAAACTCGCAGTGTTTCCGCCTCTTCAACGCTGCCTTACTTTCTCTGCCCGACCCGATGGCTGTTCGCGGGGACACAATCGCGCTCGTTGACTTGATGAGGGAAATTGTGCCACGAGTTGAAGGCATGGACTTTTACGACTGGTATCGTCGCCAGTATGTTTTGGACACGGGGGTTTCCGTCGGACCGAAACTTTACGCTTTCGCCGTTCCCTTGCACATCGGCATCTTGCTCATCCTCAACCATTACCGGACAAGCGCCGACGGCGATGAGTTCCCGCTTAACGGCATCGCCCAGTTGGTTTACCGCAACGATTTGACCGATGACCTTTACGCTGAGGAGGGAAACGAGGCTGAAATTTACGACGGCGAAGGTTTCATTGCTCCCCAGTTTTTCAACATCGGCGGAGCGAATTTGGTTTTCATTGACATTTTCGTCAACGGCTTGGCACTGACTGTTCCGTTCCCTTACATGGTGCGGGGCGAAGAGCCCAACGAGAACCCGATTTGGGGCGGTGTCCTCAATGCACTGAGCGGTCAAATCCAAATTCGCTTCAACGACCTGACAGACCTTCAGCCCGTTAATGTCACTCGTGGCGTTTTCGCCGTCACGCAAGGGCTTGACATTTACCAACTCTATCGGCTACGGGTTCGGCATGTGGATGAAGGCAGTGAAGCCGTTGAATACCGCAACGCTGCTTTTGACATTTACTGCCTCATCGTCCAAGCGAGACCTTCGGTCATCACGATGGAAGTGACGCTCCCTGCCGGCATTCATTTGTTCTCCGTCCCGCTTTTGCCCACTTCTTTTGACGAGGCTGAGGCATTGGGCATTTCGCCCGACGAGTTGCTTTTGGCTCACTGGAACCCACTGAGACCTGGCGAACTCAAATACGAGTTCTATCCACGCATCACGACTCCGATGATGCCCGGTGTCGGGTATTGGCTCAAACTGCTGCGGGAGACGACCATCAGGGTTGAAGGGACGCCAGTTCCGTCTGACCAACCATATCAAATCCCGCTTTACGGCGGCTTCAATCAAATTGGCAACCCGTTTGCTCGCGATTTGCCCGTAGGCGAAATCTTGGTGGCGTTCGGAAACGAAGGACCTGTCGGCTTGGCTGAGGCTGAGCGAAGGGCTTGGGTTCAAAATGCCATCTGGGTCTGGGACAAAGTGCAAGGTTATCAACTGGCTCAAACGGTCAGACCCTGGCAAGGCTTTTGGGTTCGGGCATTGCGACCCTCCGGCGTCAAGTTGGTGTTCAATTGGTCAAGGTTGCGATTTGCACAAAAATTACCATTCGTTAACCGCCATTTTGCGGATAACGCTGCTCTTGCAGACAACCGTTCACCGTTCAACGCTGCTTCATCAATCGCCAATCGCCAGTCGCCAGTCGCTAATTTCCAATCGCCAGTCGCCAATCGCCAGTCACTGCCGTTTTGGTCGGTTCGCTTGATAGTCACTGCACCCAACTCTCCTGCCGACACCGAAAACCGATTTGGCATCGCATCAGGCTCTCAACTGCCATCCCGCATCTTCAAGCCGCCGATGGTTCCCAACTCCGTTTGGGCAGCATTCGTTTGTGAGGGGACAAGGGACACGGGGCAAGGGACAGGTGAAGTTGAGTTGGTCGCTCACGACATCAGACCCGAAGGTTCAAGCCGAAAATGGAGATTCATCGTCAAGTCGGATTTGCCAGACAACACGCCGGTGACATTGCGGTGGGAAGGTTTGGATCAATTGCCGAGGACAATCTCGCTCGTTGCGACAGACCTAACGACGAAGGAAAGGCTCTCGCTCAGAAGCCGAAGCAGTTACACCTTCATAGCCCAGAGAGGCGAGACCCGACAGTTTTTGATTGAGGCTGTCCAAAGTTCGTCGGCGCCGTTGGTCAGAATTGTTTCCGTCCAATCGCTGCGAGGTCGCGGCTTGACTGCGAGGTTGGTTTTGACTGCTCCTGCCCAAGTTCGCTCCGAAATTCGGACTTTGACCGGCAGGACTATCCGCATCTTGACAGACACTTTCGTCGCTCAACCTTCGCCTTTCAACCTGCTTTGGGATGGTCGTGACCGAACCGGGACACCTTTGCCCTTCGGAGCCTACCTGCTCGTTGTCAACGCCAGAGACGAATCCGGACGAGAGCAGCAAGTCATTCGGACGGTGATGCTCAAATGAAAAAGGGACAAGGGACACGGGACAAGGGACAGAATATGGGTGCGGGGTGCGAAGTGCGGAGTGCAAAAAGGGGTGCGGAGTTCGGGGTGCGGGGTGCGAAGGCATTGACTGCTTGTGCGATTTTGGTGGCATTGAGTCTTTTGGTTGGATGCAGCGGTTTGAAGTTGCCCAAAATTGCGGTGCCGACGGTTGCGGTGAGTGGGACGGTGTTTGAGGCTGGGGTTCTGGAGGATAAACCTGTTGCCGGCGCTTGGGTGGTCATCAACGGCAGCACACCAGCATACACCGACAGCAGTGGCAGGTTCGTTGTCAATGTTCCTGTCACCGACACAAGTGGGCAGATAATTCAGGTTGCGGTAAGTGTCGCCAAACACGGATACATGGCTCGCCTAATTGAAGACCGCTTCATCCGCACTGATGCGCCAACGGATATTGGCGAAATTTACCTTGTGCCCGCACCGAACACCAGCAGTTTGAGAGGGCGAGTGGTTGACAAAACGACTGGGCGAGGTATCCCGAACGCCGAAGTGATTTTCCTCGGCGATTTAACTTTGCGGGTTCGGACAGCAGCGGACGGGAGTTTCTTGCTCAGCGGTATCACGCCAAGCAGTGGGAGTTTCCCCGTTCAAGTTCGCCATCCTGACTTCCTGACGATTTTTGACCCGCAAACGGGTCGCAATTACCAAAATGTCACCGTCCGCAGCGGCGACGAAAATGTCAACTTTGTCACCCTTGAACTCTACCCTTTGGGCACTCCCGCATTGATTGCGGGGCAAGTCGTCAACGCCGAAACCCTTGAGCCGATTGAGGGTGCGACGGTGACTTTGGGTGGCAAGCAAGCCACAACCGATGCCGAAGGCAAGTTCAGCATCCCAAACGCTCCGACAGGTCAGCAGACATTGCGGGTGGAGCATCCATCGTTTTTGACCTTCGACGAGAGTTTGTTGGTCAACGGCGACCCATTGACAGTGTTTCTGTTTCCGCCCGGAAGTTTGCCTTCTTTGCCCTTCACGATTTCCGGCAAAGTCACGCTACAAGGCGAGACGAACCACAGCGGCGTCAGGGTTGAGGCAAGGAGAAAGTTAGATGGGACGGTCGTTGATGTCGTAATCACCGACATTGAAGGCAACTATGCCCTTTGGGTTCCGCCGGGGACATACTTGGTCAGGGCAAGCAGGGAAGGTTTCGTCAGCGATGAGCGGGAAGTCATCGTCCGAAAGGGCGTAGCCGTGACAAATGTCAACTTCACGCTCGCTCGCATGGAGGGTGTTCCGTGATGCGCTGGATTGCATTGCTTGCTGCTTTAACTTGCGTCGTAACGCTTTTGGGTTGCAGCGGAGTCAGTAAACCGACGCCGGGCATTTTCGGCAAAGTGATAAGCAAAGGGACGAGGCAACCTATCGCCAATGCGACTGTGAAGGTGTTCAGTGGCGATGTGGAGGTTGCATCGGTGACGACGAACGGAGAGGGTTTGTTCGCCTTTCCAAATTTGCCGCCCGGTTCATACACTTTGGTCGTTTCAGCCGAGGGTTTCTGGGAGAGCCTTGTCGGGGTAACATTGGAAACGAACCAGAGGTTGTCGGTTACCGTTGAGTTGTATTCCGAACAAGAGGGACCGCCGACGGATGTGCCGATTACGGATTGACGCTGGTGCGACACAATTTTGATTGGCTGGCAAAAGGAGGCGAACATCCATGCGTTTGTGGACAATTTTGCTGCTCAGCCTTTCAATTGTCGCCGTTGCGCTCTTGGCTGGATGTGGCGGAGGTGGAGGCGGCGGCATTCCAACACCACCACCGCCGGGAACTGGCACTGGAGGGGGCACAGGTGGAGGCACTGGTGGAGGAACACCGGGAACTCCACCAATTCCGCCGACAGGTGGCGGAACGGGTGGCACAATCCTTCAGCCACCACCGCCTCCGACTTTTGATTGAGCCGTGACAAGCGAAACTGTCAAGGTGAGCAAAGCATGAAAAGGTGGCTTTTTGCCGTCGGCATTATCGCTGTTTTGCTCATCGCAGCAATTGGCTTCTGGGTGTGGCGTTCCTTTTCGTCCCCCGTCCCGCGTCCCCCGTCCCTTGCCGAAAAAGGGCAGCCGAAACTTGAGCCGGGAATGACTTTGGAAGGCGTTGAAGGGCTCGTCTTAAGGCGTGAAGGTCGGAAGACTTGGGAACTGTTCGTTGACACCATCACCCTTGACAAAAACCAGACCCAAGCGACGGCGCAGGGAATTCGCAAAGCCATCTACTACGACGAAAAGGGGAAGCCGCTGCTTTGGTTCTCAGCCCGTTCCCTCGTTTACAATGGAAACACGGGTGAAGTGACGCTGACTGGCGACATTCAGGTTGAGGCTCGGTTGCCCAAAGGCAAGATGCTCTTTGGGAAAGCGACGCAGGCGGTTTGGCATGAGCGGCAGCGAATTCTGGAAATTTGGGACGGTCAAGGTCAAGTGGGCGATACTCGCTTCCTCGTCCGCCGAATCCGATACAACCCCGACACGACAGTCCTTGAAGCCTTTGAGCAAGTTGTCGTCTTCACACCGAAGGCGAGGCTCGTTTGCCCTATGGTGAGGGCGAATCTGACCACTAAATACCTGATCGCACTGCCGCCAGTTCAACTGAGTGTTTTCGCTCAAAAGTCGCCAACACCCTTCTTGCCTGTGGTATTCCGCAAAGTCGCTCAAAGTGCCCCGCAAAAGAAAGCGGAAGGCGAGAAGAAGGAGCGATTGCTGAACTTCAAAACTGACAAGCCGGTTGTTCGTAAGCCGCCGCGCTGGTTCTTTGAGGATGTGGTCATCACTGAAGAAGGCGAGGACTATACCATCAATGCGAAGCGGGCGATTTACGATGAGGACGCAGATGTCGTGACCATTGAAAACGGCATCCGCTTTGAAGACCCAGAGACCATAGCCACTGCGCCGAAAGGCGAAGTTGACAACAAAAAGAAGGTCGCCATTTTCTTCGGTCCCGTTGAAGTTATCGTCAAGCCGAAGAAGGAAGAGCCAGAGAAGCAAAAACTTGAACAAGGCGGCGCTCAACCCGCTGAACAGAAGGCTCAACAAACCGAAAAGCAGGCTCAGCAAAAGGAGGAGAAACGAGAAAGGCTCAGGGAACGAGTTCGCAAGGAAGGTGGCAAGATGGTCTGTGACCGCGCCGAATACTACTACCGAGAGCGGATGGTCGTTGCAACGGGAAATGTCAGGTTTGAACAGGAAGGGCGATACAAAGGCAGTGCCGAAAAGGCGACTTACTTGACCCGCGACGAAATCTTGACCCTTGAGGGCAATGTCAGGATTCAGGATTTGCGGAAGGGTCACGAGGCAGAATGCCCGAAAATTGTCGTAAACCTGAAGACCGATGAGGTTGAAATTAGCCCGCCTGTCCGAGGTCGGTTGATTGTGCGGGAGGAGGAAGAGGAGAAGCAGCAACCTGAGAAGCCGAAAACTGAGAAGCCGCAAGGAGAAAGCGGAAGCGCAACAAATCAATAACTTGCCTTGTCGGTCCGCAACTTCACCCAAACAAACAAGCCTTTACCAATTCGGGGACGAAGGGGGGACGCATATTGCGTTTGAGGTGGCGACAAAGACCGAAGTGGCGGTTGGTTCGCTGGCAAAGCGGTTGGGCATTGCTTATCGCACTGCCGTCTTTAGCCCATCAAATCCGATGCTCTCAAACTGTCAAGGGGGTAAGGGTTGACGGCGAATTTTGCGTTTTGACCGCAAGGCAAGTGGAAACCCGTTGGCGACCTGAAAAGCAACTAATTGGGCGATGGTGGGTCAGTTTGCCCTTGCCATCTAACTGGCAACCTTCAGGCTCTCCCCAAACCGTTCGCTTGCAAGGTCGCAACTTTTTACTGCTCCCCGTTCAACCGCTTCGTAACTTGCTCCGCCAGTAATCCAGCATGTCGCGCAGCGTTTGCTCGTAAGGGATTTGAGGCGCCCAACCTGTTTTCTCCCTGAACTTCGTGCTGTCGCCAATCAAAACGGGCACATCGGAAGGACGCATTTTCGCTGGGTCTTGGCGAACTTCCACTTTCACTTCTGCCATGCTCAGAAGCATCACAAGGACTTCACGAACACTCCAAGCCTTTCCGCTGCAAATGTTGTAAACTTCACCCGGTTCGCCTTTCTCCAATGCCAGCCAATAAGCCCGAACGATATCGCGGACATCGGTGAAGTCTCGCTTTGCTTCCAAGTTGCCGACATAGATGACAGGCTCTTGCAACCCAGCCTCTATGCGCGCAATCTGCCACGCAAAACCAGAATCCACGAACTGCTCAGGGCGACGGGGACCCGAATTGTGCACCAGACAGCGACCAATGCCCGCATGGAAAACGCCATCGTCCGTCTCAATATCCCAAACTTCCCCGTCGTAATCAACCTGTTCCACTTTCTTGACAACTTCATCGGGTATCTCCAAATGCTTGCCCCAATTGGCGTGTTCAGGGTTGTCGGAGTTCAAGTTGATGCTATAGTAAACTCGCCCGTCCCGCACCTCGGTGTTCAGGCAAAATCGCTGCCCTGTCGTCGCTGCGACCAAATAGCACAAACCCATCGCCAAGATTGGGGATTTGGTCTTGAAGTTTTTGAAGGCGTAACTTCCGTAGCCACGCTGCAACCCATCGCCAGCATTGTAGCCTTCCAGAAACGCCAGTTTAGCAGACGGTTGGGCGTTCAGGATACTCATGGGCACTCGCTTGTTGCCATCGGAAGCGTAAACCTGCGGGTAAAGCCAACGGGAGAAATCCAGCGGCTTGCTAATGCGCAATAAGTAAAGCCCGTCCCGCTCTCGGTGGATGGTGCTGTGTTTGCCGAAGTAGCGGAGCAGGATATCGCGGCATCGTTCCAAAAGTTCTGGGTCTTTGTTGACAATCTTTGCCCTTCGCCCCCTCGGAATCGTCCCTTCCGCCACAAAGAAACCCAGAAACCAAGCCACTTCTTCAGGGACGACCATCAACTCGCTGACGGGTAAGGGCACAAGGTTAAGTCTGTCGCCAATAAGCAAGTCACGGGCATGCATAACTTCGGGTCCCATCCCGTTGGAGGCAATAATGGAGTGGTCGCCTGTCACCTCCACGATGCCACCGCTGCTGACGATGCGCAAAACCCGATCGCCGTTAAGGGGATGACAATAGAGGCGACGGATTTTGCTCCACTTGCCGTTCGCCCAGACAGAAATCGGTTCACGATGGAAGTCCCAAACAACCGTTCCGTTCTCCAACTTCTTACCGCTCATGTAACCTTTTGGCTTGTAGCAGCGCAGTTCGCCGATGTAGCGGATGTCAATTAACCCTGTTCGGTCATCCCGCAACAAGACAGGTGTCCAGCGGGTCACGCTGTGGTTGAAAGCGCGGGTGCGGACGATGAACATGCCGTAACTGCGGTGGTATTGCCAACCGAGCAAATCTTGTGCGACTTTGCTGACGGCGTAGGGTGAGAGTGGGCGCAACGGGTTCGTCTCTTTGATGGGCAATTCGTGTTCAAACTGGAGACCATACTCCTCACTGGAGCCTGCGTTCAAAATTCGGCAATCTAAGTCCAATTGCCTGACGGCTTCAAAGAGGTTGATTGTGCCGATGACATTGATGTGCATGGTGTCGGCGGGAGCCGTCCAACTGGCAGGGACGAAACTTTGGGCTGCGAGGTGGAAAATCCAATCGGGCTTTGCTTCCTTGACGGCGTTTCGGACGGAGATGGCGTCCCGCAGGTCGCAGTCAATCAGTCGGATTTTCGTCAACAGGTGTTGGATGTTGTCAAGCCGAGACCTCCACCTGTATGTCCCGAAAACTTCTGCGCCTTTGTCCAAGGCAAATTCGGCAAGGTGTGAACCGACAAAACCAGTGATGCCAGTGATGAGAACTCGCATCGCCTTCACCACCCTTTCAATTGCTGCTCAGGACTTTACAATTTTTGCGCCGTTCGCTCATTGAGGCAAGCGCTTCATCAGCGCCTTTAGTTCGTCCATCCGAAACGGCTTGTGCAGGACAGGGACTCCCCATTCCTGAAGGGCTTTTTGCGTCGTCGGGCTTAGGAAATCACCGGTCATGACGATGAAGCGGGAAGCCAAAGAAGGCTTCGTCTCTTTGAGCCAGCGGAAGAGTTGTGCCCCATCAACTTTGGGCATCTTCAAATCGCACAACACGACATCGTAGTCTCGCTCCCGCAAAAGTCTCTTCGCTTCAGCGCCATCGTTGACCGCTTCAACTTCGTGCCCGTCCCGCAACAGCATCGCTTTCAAAACTGCAACGATGCTGGGTTCATCGTCTATGACGAGGATGCGTCGCTTTGCCACAGGTTCACCCTGCTCTTTCCGCTTTTCAGTTAAGGTTTGGCTTTGAATTTCAGCCTGCAAGGCAACTGGCAACTCAACCACGAACTTTGCTCCGCCCTCAGGTTTGTTTTCAGCCCAAATTTTCCCGCCGTGTCCTGTGACTATGCCGTAAACGATTGCCAACCCCAAGCCTGTCCCTTTGCCGACGGGCTTGGTCGTGAAGAAGGGGTCAAAGATGTGGGGCAAAAGTTCGGGAGGGATGCCTTTGCCCGTGTCCTCAACGAGCAACCTGACAAAACCTTCTGTTTGCTCCGTTGTTATGCCCAGTGTCCCGCCGCCTTGTTCGCTCATGGCATCTTCTGCGTTGTTGATGAGGTTGAGCAGGACTTGTTGAAGTTGCAGTTTGTCGCCGAGAACTTTGGGGAGCGGTTCGGTTAGGTTGAGGGCAACGGCGATGTTGTTGCTGCGGAGTTGGTAAGACTTCATCTCCACGACTTCACGGACAACATCGTTGATGTCAACGGGTGCAAACTCTTGGGGGCGTGGGCGGGCGAAAGTGAGCAAGTTTTTGGTGATTCGCCCGATCCGAAGGGCTTGTTCGCGGATATGTTCTGCCATCCGTTTCGCACCTTCATCTTCCAAATCTTCGCAAAGCAACTCAGCCATGCCAACTATCGCGTTGAGCGGGTTGTTGATTTCGTGAGCAACTCCAGCCGCCATCTGCCCGATGGTCACCAACCTTTCCGTTTGTTCAAGCAACTTTCGTGCCCTCCGTTCGGCAGTCACATCTTGGATGGAATGGACGATGCGCCTCAACTTGCCATCAACGATGTCCGAACGGGCTTGGACCAACCAAACGCGACCGTCGGGCAGTTGGATTTCTTGGGAGACCATCTCCCCTCTCTTCAGCACCTTTTCGTAAGGGCAAGTTTCTGAGCGCGTGGGTTCGGGATGCAAAACTTCTGTGCATCGCTCGCCTATGAGTTCCTCTTCAGTCTTGCCCAAAAGTTGCGTTAGCGCTTTGTTGACCTGCAGCACGGTAAAGTTTTCGTCCAAAACAGCGACTCCCGCCCCGATGAGGTCAAAAGTCAACTCCCAGTCGGCTTTCGCTTGAGCAAGGGCTTTTGTCTTCTCACGCAATTCATCGGTGGCTCGCTTGATTTGCTCAAAGAGGAGCGCAGTGAGGACGGTGAAGACCGAAAGGATGGCGAAAACGAGCCAAGCGGTTCGGCGAAGCCGTTCCTCCTTTTCCAAAATCGTCGTGACATTGAAGTCAACACCGACGATGGCTGCGACGCGACCGAATCTGTCCTTAACGGGTGCGTAGCCCGAAAGCCAAACGCCCCACTTGTCCTCGGTGAGTTCCTTGTCAGCCGTCGGTTTGCCTTCAAGGTAGCAGCGTTGCATCTCTGGGAACTCGCTGACATCGTATGGCTCTTCCAAATGGGCTTTGTCCTCGTTCTCATCAATCTCACCGTCACCATTGAGGTCATAAGGGACGCCGCTGTCGAGGACATAGTGCCAAGTCTTCCCTTGCGATGGCACGAGGGTGTAAATTGACTCTTGAGCGAGCAATGGTCCTTTTTCGCGAACTTCGGGGAGGAGTGCATTAGCGAAACGCTGCAACTGCTCGGTGAGTTTCTGGTAAAGGGGCGTATCTTCCCGTCCCTCTCGGTAAACTCGTTGGTGCTCTTCGGGGTCAATGGAAAGCGCAACGAATTGGGCGATAGACATTAAGTGCTCTCGAACTTCGTCCCAAATGGCTTGTCGGGCAGCGTGAAAGTATGCATAGACGAGCGTTGCCCACACGAAAATTGAAACTGCAGCGACCGCCCAAATTTGCCATCGCCTCTTCATGTTCCGCTCAACCCTTTTGATGAGCGATGAATGGGCAACAAATAACTATCCGTCGCCTCCGCCAGAAGCGGCGAAACCTGTGACCACAAAATTTATCGGCAGACTGGGGCGAAAATTTGAGGTGAGGGAGACACTTCAATGCTTTTGTTTCCCCAAACCTTTGCCGCGACCTTTGGGGCTTGTCGCCCTCTCTTGTTTGCTCTCTCGCACTTCAATTTGAGGCAGCCAATCGGGCGAAACGCCAAAATGAGCCCTCACTCTTGACCAGTCCCTTCCCATTTCGCGCCAACGGGCGAGCACTTTTTCCGGTTCAGTTTTTGACGCTGCCGAGACTTGCAGCAATGCTATGACATCACCCCATTCCAATCCTTCCTGCCGGAATTTAGCGATTTGACCCGTTGGGATACCAAAAGCCTGACTGAGCACACTCAACCAAACCGACGCAACTAAATCTTCGTCGCTGAGTTTACTGAGGATGACCCTTTGCTGGTTGAAAGCACCAGGGTGAACTCCCAAGCGGTGGGCAATCACACCCCAACCATGCCCCTTGCCCCGCATCTTGACAATTTCGCGCAAATCCTTCTTGCTCACCTTAGCGATGACGACGGCGGGGGCAAGGACGAAAATTGGTGTAGATGTCTCTTTGCGGGTGGTCACAATCATCGTCATGTCAATGCCCAATACTTTCGCCAATAGAAGCGCGGCAGCGGCTTCTTCCCAACTCAACCCGCTCTTCCACACGACGGTTGTGATGCTGAATTCTTGAGCGAACGCATTGGCAGATAATACAACAGCCAGCCCGAAAGCCCAAATTGCTCGCTTCAAAGCCAATCACCTCCAGATAAAATGCTAACCCGCTGGGCTGGAAAAGACCCAGCGGGCTGAACGGGCGACGCAAATTGCTTCATTGAATTGTCGCAGTAGGTTGGAGAGCGAAGTCAACTTGAACGGTTTGACCGGTTTGCAACCCATTAACTTCCTGGGCCTGCCATTCGTAACCTTCTGCGACAGCAGCGACGAAGTAGTCGCCCGGCGGCAGCAGGAGTTTGTAATTGCCGCTTTCGTCGGTCTTAGTGCCTGCTCGGATAGGTGGCTCAGTGGGCGGCAAAGGTGAGATTAAGGGCGATTGAGAAGGCATACCTTGTTGACCGCCTTGATTTGGTCGATGCCATGTGGGGCGATCGGGTTTCTTGCTCCCGTTCAAAGGCATCTGTTCCCAACCGCTCCAAATCCACCAATTGTCGCCCTTTCGGACAGCAATAACCAACGCACCTTTGATGGGATTTCCTGTCGTCGCATCGGTGACTTGCCCAAAGATAGTTCCGAATTGAGCTTGCAGGACAAAGTCAACTCGCACCTTCTCGCCGGTCTTGACTTCAACTTGCTTTTCGTCGCGCCCGTAACCGGGCTTGAAAGCGATGGCTGTGTAACTCCCTGCTGGCACTCCGGTCAGTTCAAAACTCCCGTCGGCTTTCGTGAAGGTGAAGAGCCTGAGGCGGATGGGCGGACCGGGAGGCACGAATCCTTGCTGCGTCGGGTTCATCTGCTTGCTGATAAGTTGCCCAACGGTCAGTTTCTCCGAAATAACGGGCTCAGGAGTTCCTTGTGGTTTAAGCATCACAAGTGCGCCCGGAACGGGAATCAAATTCCCGTCAACTTGGGCCATCACCGTCCCATAAACTGTGCCAGTCTCGCGAGGGAGCGGGACGAGGGTGAAGTTGAGGGGAGTGACTTCAAGAACCTTAACCGTGACCGTTTCGGATGCAGGCTCATAGTCAGGATGTCGGGCTTCAACCAAGTAAGTGCCTTCAGGGACAAGCAGTCGGTAACTTCCATTCTTGTCGGTGATGGTTGTGAAGAATGGGCGTGCAGGGAGTTCCTCAACGGTATCCGATTCGTCGCTGATGGGTCGGGCAATAATGCAAGCACGGGGGACTGGCTTGAGTTGACCGTTTTCATCGGTTGTGCGAACGAAGCCGGCAATCATCCCCAAAGATTGAGGGACGACATCGCCGACATTGGTGACCTGTCCGGGTCTGACGAAGCAAACAATGACAGCCCCTTGTTGGCTCTCCTCGTCTTCAATGGAAATCACTTGCTCGCCGGCAGGAACACCCTCAATCCTGAACTCACCGTTAGTTCGGATTTGAAGCCTGAAAGTGTTTTCGGTCTCAAGCCCGTGAACCCGTGCCCTAAAGCGAGTGGCGACTTGCCGCGACTTGCCCGTCGTTGAACTCCCCGTGACTAACCGCCCTTCAACGATTCCTGTCTGACCGCTCGGCGGTTGGCTGATTGGGTTGCCTCCGCCTCCACCGCATCCGAGCAAAGCGAGTAGCATCAAACCTGCAACTGCCGTCACAGCAGCAAGCATCCGTCGCGTCATCTGACATCCCTCCTTCAGAGGTTTTTTCGTCCAGTCAAATTATACCACGCAACGGCTTAGTTGTAAACCTCGTCCAGCCAAATTAGACACAAATCCGCTCAGCCTTGCATTTAGACGCAGGCTGCGCTAAAATGGCGGGTGACAACGGTTCGGAAGCGAAGGTGATAGCGATGGAACTTGACTTGACCACGCCCGAAGGTCGAAAAAAGCAGGGCGAGTTGATTTTACAAGCGATTAAGGAAGCAGGTTTGTCCGTTGAGCAAGTGGCGAAGGAGATAGGTTGTTCGCGGGCTTTGCTTTACCAATACATTGCTGGCACGACTTTGGCTCAACCCGACAAGTTGACATTAATTGCCCGCCGGACGGGTAAGCCTTTGGCTTTTTTCTACGGTGCTGACCTGACGCAGCCTGAAACCGTTGAGGCAGAGCGAGAGGCTTTGAGGCGCGAGCGGATGGAGTTGGAGCAACGGCAGGCTGAAGAAAGGGTTCGCCAGTTGCGGGAGAGGCTTGACAATCTCTTTGCCCTCGCCGACGCCCAGACTTCGCCACCTGACTTGAAAGCGGCTGCTTCAACTTGCGAGCAAATCATTCCCGTCGCCCGAACTCTTGGAGACGAAGGTGCGGAAGCGAGAGCCCTTTTCAAACTCGGTAACCTGAGGCTTTTGATGGGCGATTTGGACGGTGCTCTCAGCGCCCTCAGGCAGGCTCAAGGTCTGTTTGAGCGGCAAAACAATCTCCCTTATGCCCTCGCTTGTCGCCAAAGCATCGGTCGCGCTCTGCTTTTGATGGGGCGACCTGAGGAAGCAAAGCAGCAGTTTGAGTTGGTCGCCAAGAGCGAAAACTGGCACAACCGTTGGGAGGCGACAGTAGCCCTCGCTGCCGTCGCGGAATGGATTGGCGAATTTCGCTCGGCTATGGAGCATTTGGACGCTGCTGAGGAGTTGGCAAACAAAGCGCCGACAGACAAAGACGCAAGACTCGTTCGGATGTTCGTCGCTGCGAACCGAGCCAATGTCTATTTCGCTTGCGGCGATTTCGTTGGTGCGGGAAAGTTGGCAAAGGAGGCTTTGTCCATTGCAGAGCAGTTGGGAGACCACGACCAACAACTTGAAGCCCTTCTGACCATCGCTGTTTGCGAGCGTCGTTTGGGCAAGTGGGTTGACGCTTATGAACGGGCTTTGCGAGTTCGGGCTTTAGCTTCTTTCGCCAGCGACGCTGAACGGTTCATCATCGCCGAAACGGTTTTGGCTGATTTGCTCGCTGCCGTCGGCGATTTCCCCAATGCTAAATCCTTCGCCAAAAACGCCCTGACCGAAGCGTTGAAAATTCGTTCCCGAAGGACTGAACTTTGGGCTCACAAGTCTTTGGCTGAAACTTACTTGCGGGAAGAAAGTCCCGACGACGCCAGTTACCACGCACAAGTCGCCGTTGAAATTGCGGAGTCGATGCGCAACCTGACCGAACACGCTCACGCTTTATGCCTTCGCGCTTGGGCGAATTTGCTTCATGGCAAACTCAACGATGCCGCAATTGATGCGGAACGGGCTTTTTCCATTGCGGACGAAAAGGGCATGCGGGGCATCGCTGCACTGGCATCATGGCTTAGGGCGAAAATCGCTTTGGCTCAGGATGACAAGCAAGTTGACAAATGGCTGTCAAGCGCCCAGCAGTTGGCAAATGAAATCGGTGACGCCGATTTGATTTATCGGTGCTTGGTGACCCTTGGGGACTTGGGGGTGAGAAGTGGAGACTGGCAAAAAGCGAAGGATGCTTTGCTTAAGGCACACGAACTTTTGGACGATTGGCGGGCGAAATGGCGCGATGCGGGAAACGACGACACATGGCTTGAAGACCCATTGAGGTTCAAGGCAACTTTGATGTTGACTGAATGCATCGCCAGAACCGAGGGTAAAGTTGAAGCGGACAAATTTGTGGAGGATGTCGGTTGGTTGCCGTTGAAGGAAGAGTGGGAAAAACTTGGTGCAGCGTTGCAGTTGCCCGAACCACAAACGCAGCGGAGAAAGGTGAAGCGTTCATGAGACATGGCGTCACGAAACGGATTAAGTTTGCTCTTTGGCTTTCCCTTTTGGCGTTTATTTGGCTTGGGGGTTGTGGCGGGAGCGATTTGACTGGAGGAAGCGTGCCTATCGGAAACCCAAGCCCGAGCAGACTTGTCGGCACAGTCGTTGACGAAGATGAACCCTCTGTTCCTTTGGCTGACGCCGAAGTTGAAATCGTCGTTGAAGATGGAACGAAAATCACTGCGAAAACGGACGCAAGTGGGATGTTTGTCGTGGAACTGCCGCGAAATAAGCGCTGCACTTTGAAAGTTCGCCCACCCGCTGGGCTTGAGTTGATTTACCAAGAGCAAGTTGACGAGTTCGTCACTGATTCCGATGAAATTCGGCTCATCGTTCCCATCCCGCGCAAAGGGATGGCAGCACCCGTTTTCGCTGGATTGCAAATTCACCCGAAAGAAGTTACCCTTCGCGTCCGCGAAAGCGTGAAGTTCCAAGTTCAGTTAGAGCCTTTGCCGCAAAGACCGATCCGACCCATTTGGTCTGTTCACGGCGGAATTGGTGTCATCACTCCCGATGGCTTGTTCGTTGCGACGCGACCCGGGAAGGGAATTGTGAGGGTGAGAGTCGGTCACCTTCATGCGGAAGCAATTGTCACTGTGACCCACGACTGAGCTAAATCGTAAAGGGCAATTGCTATTGCGGTTGTGCTATGATTGAAGTCGGTGATGAGCATGACCCAAAAGAGCGCACAAGAAAGGCTCAGTCGCATGGGAATGATAGGGGCAATGATGCTCATTCTTCTGTTCGTCGGCATAGTTCTTCATTTGTGGCGGAAAAGTCCTACACCGCCACCGAGGCTTGAAATCCCCCAAGAACCGCCCGATCTGGTTTTGCTCATCACTGCCAACAGGCAAGGCAAGTTGGAAGTTTGCGGTTGTCCTGGAAAGAGGGCGGAAGATTTGGCGAAAGTCGCTACCTTGATTCAGGACCTCACTAACGAAATGCAGCGGAAGGGTGCTGCTGTGGGGATAGTTGAAGGCGGCGATTTCACGGGAGGTCCTGATGTCGTCCCATACATCCTCAAGGCATACAAAGTCGTCGGCTACCAATGCATCGTCCTCAGCCCTCGCGATGAGAAGAAGCTCTCGGTCATCCGAACCAGCGCCGACGGGATGGAGGTGCTCGTCCCAGCGAATTCCGAAAACCTGCAAACTTTCCGAGTAAGCGGCAAAACCTTCAGCATCACTTTGGTCAACTTGGGAGAACCACCTGTCAAGGACGAAGGTTACTGGCAGCGGTTGCTCCCGCGTTTGCAAGCCCTCAAGCAACCGAACAACTTGCTCGCTGCGGTTGCGTTTATTGACCGAAACAGCGCGATGGAGTTAGCGCCTCGCTTGAGGGGGACTGTAAACATCCTCTTGATTGACGATGCTTTGCCCCTGACAACCGGTGAGTTTTCTCCCGGAATGACGAAAGCCAGCAAAGAAGTTTCCGGGGTCTTGTTGGTTGCTTTGCCTCAATCCCGTGCCACCGTCCTGTCCCTGATGGTTTGGGCTAATTCCCAAAACCGAGATAGTTACCGAGTAGAAGGGCAGTGGGTTTACGCAACGGGGCGGAATGACAATCCGCAAGTCAAGAGGATTGTGGACGAATACTACGAGAAGCGGCAGAAGGAGTTGGAGCGGGAGATGAATGAGTTGATGAAGATTGCTTCCCAAAGGGCTTACCTGCCGCCAGAGTTTTGCGGCGAGTGCCATCAGGCTCAGTATGAGCAATGGCTCAACACCGATCACGCTCGGGCTGTTGAAACGCTGGCAAATCAAAAGCGGATGGACAAAAGTTGCTTAACTTGTCATTCCCTTGAGTTTCGCATGAGGGGAGTGGTGACTGAGGTCAAAAAGCGTGGGGTTGAGTGCGTTGACTGTCATGCAGAACTTCAAGACCCTGCGACGGCTAAAATGCACGGGCAGCGTCCGGGCGAACGCCCCACAACCCGCATCGTGAACGATACCATCTGCGTTCGTTGTCATGACAAGCAGAACAGCCCAAATTTCAACTTGCAAACTTACTTGCCGAAGGTCACTCACTGAGGCGAGTCTCCTTCACGGCTAACGCCCCCTTCTTGGGGTTGCGTTGACATGTAGGGAAAAGGCGTCTAAAATTTGCAGCAAACGCACCTTCAAAACTTCGTGGGTGAGGGGTGGAAGTAGCGAGGGCACCTGAAACTCCAAGCGAAAGAGAACTCCGCACGCTCTGCGTGGGGAGGAAAACCATTTTTAAGGGAGGCAGTTTTGTATGCAAAGGCAGGATATGCCGACTTCGGCTTTTCATAGTGATGGGGCGGAAGGGCGTCGCATCCTCGCTGAATTGGCTTCAATGCATGATGTCCAGCGTTACCGAGAGTATCACTGGGAAGGTTCATTTGCCGACTACCTCGAGATCGTCACCAAAAATCCCAAGGTCGCCCGCAGCGCTTTCCAGCGCATTTACGACATGATCATGCACTTCGGCTACACCGAATACACCGAGCACAAAGAGAAACTCATCCACTACCACTTCTTCGACGACCCCGTTGGAAACGGTGAGGATGCCATTTACGGGCTTGACCGTTACTTGATGGTGCTGGTCAACATTTTTAAGTCCGCCGCCCGCCGCTATGGGACGGAGCGCCGCATCATCTTGCTTCACGGTCCTGTCGGCAGTTCAAAAAGCACTATCGTCAGGTTGCTCAAAAAGGGTTTGGAGTATCATACCCGGTTGCCTGAGGGTGCTCTCTACTCCTTCAGTTGGGTTTTGGAGGACGGCAGCGTAGTTCCTTGCCCTCTCAACGAAGAGCCCCTCAAACTCATCCCGCCCGAAGTTCGGGTTAAGTTCCTTGAGCGACTCAACGAGGGCAAGTCGGAAGAAGAGCAAATTTGGGTTGAGGGAGATTTGTGCCCCCTTTGTCGTTTCTACTTCCGCGAGTTCATGCGCAAGTATCAAGGTGACTGGCAGCAAGTCGTTGAAAACCATATCCGCGTCAGGCGAGTCATCTTCAGCGAAAAAGACCGCATCGGCATTGGGACTTTCCAACCGAAAGACGAAAAGTGTTTGCACGGTTCAACTTTGTGTGCGACCGAACGCGGGCTTTTGCCCCTACAAGATTTGTTCCTGAATTTGAACGGCAATCGCCCAAAGGAAGGTGAGTTTGCGCCCCTCCAAATCGTTGTCCAATCTGTGACGAAGCGAACCGGGGCTTCGCACCTTTACTTCGATGGCGTCAAACCCATGCTGGAAGTCCAAACCAAATTCGGATACTCCCTCGTCGGCACCTCCAACCATCGCGTTATGGTTTTGGAGGATGGCGAACTGAAGTGGAAACGGTTGGGCGAACTCAGAAAGGGCGACTATGTGGCGCTTTACCGAGGTGCTAACTCCTTTGGCTCAAACAGGACATTGCCAAGCGTTGATGGATACAATTTGCCCCAATCAGCGACGATTCTGGATGAAGACATGGCTTATTGGCTCGGCTTGCTCGTTGCCGATGGCTCCGTTACCGTCTTTGATGTTTGGTTCACCAACACATCCGAGCAGTTGCTTCATTTCTTCGTTGAATTCGGTCAGAGGCGTTTTGGGGTTCAAGGCAAAATTTACCGCAAGAAAGGGCACAAGGTGGCTAATGCGGTTCTGGAGAGCAAGGATTTGGCGCGGTGGCTTGCTTCCGATGTCGGCGTTCGGCGCAGTGCTGAAAGCAAACAAGTCCTGCCAGCAATCCTTCAAGCACCGAGAGAAATCGTGCTTGCCTTCTTAGCAGGCTTATTTGATGGCGACGGTTGTTTCAGGCTGAAATCCAACGGCGTCAACGAATTCACCTTTTCTTCCGCATCCAAGACACTCGCTAAGCAAGTTCACTTGCTCCTGCTAAATTTGGGCGTCGTCGCTTCCCTTTACGAGCAGGTCATTGACGGCAAACCCTACTACAGCATAGTGGCTCGTGGCGACAGCGTTTGCGAGTTGAACGAAACCCTTCCTTTGCGCCTCAAAAAGCGAACT
>Ga0209225_1000232_pt1 | contig 67018 bp, 59 predicted proteins | sample WasSprMetagenome_FD_184732 | JGI IMG/M metagenome (GOLD analysis project Ga0209225, IMG submission 184732) | Sulfidic aquatic microbial communities from Washburn Spring, Yellowstone National Park, USA - WS (SPAdes) (version 3) | ecosystem: Environmental > Aquatic > Thermal springs > Hot (42-90C)... | reverse complement strand
CTACTATAACCACGTAAGGTACCATATGAGCCTAGGAAAGGCTCCATGCGGATTCGGAGGCCTAGAGCCCTATGGCATGCTATCCATCGTTAAGGAGGTGATGGGAAAGGCTTAAGGTTACAGCTCCTTCAATTCTAACATAATCCTTAAAGCCTTTTCCCTCCAAAGACTTGCCATTTTTTTTAACGTCTAGAATACCGTATGCGCTCTTTTTATGCCCCGGGCATAAAAAATAAAAATAAAAATAAAAATAGATAAGGGGCGAAGGGAAGGGCAGGGCCTTCAAACCTTCGAAACCTCTTCCAAATCAAGGATGATAGACATGGAATGAATCTTAATCGTTTGGTATACTTGGGAGCTAGAACTTCGCTTCGATCAGAAGCCCTTCGGATTGGTAAATCATGTAGATCAAGAGGCGATGGGAAGGATTAGGCTTGAAGGGGTCCCTCGAGTATAGGATTCTTATAGGCATTAACGAATCCCTAGCCTCCATGATCGTTACGGTCTTAGGGATCATTTTAAGTTTAAGTTTCAAGTTTAAAAAGAGGAGAATAAAAAATAAAAGAGATTTACTTCAAAGGTGCTTTATGATGCCCCTAGATGATGGAACCATCGACAGAATAGTTGAGGAAATCCTAAGGGCCGAAGCCACGAGGAAAAGGGCCCCCTCCATATCTTCCCGCTTCCCAGAGTTTACGATAAAGGATGCCTACAGGATTCAGATGCGCCTTATGCAGCGAAAGGTGGAGATGGGTGAGAGGGTTGTGGGAAGGAAGGCTGGTCTAACATCGAAGGTTATGCAAGCGAGGTTTGGAACAAATGAGCCTGATTTTGGCTTCATAACGGATAGGATGATCGTTCCGGAGGGTGAAGCCGTAGACCTTTCCGCCCTCGGCAATCCCAGCTTCGATGGCGCGGAGATCGCCTTCCTGATGGAGGAAGACCTTCAGGGACCTGGTGTTAATGCCGCTATGGCGCTAAGGGCAACGGCTGGAGTTTTGCCTGCCATAGAGATAACGAGCACGTGGATAGAGCGGAAGGGAGCCTTCGACCTAAGGGACAGCATAGCTGATAACGGAGCCGCGGGGCGCTTTGTCATCGGTGGAAAGCTCACGCCCGTAGAGGACATAGACCTAAGGCTTGTCGGCATGATCCTGGAGGTTAATGGGCAGCTCGTGGCAACGGCGGCAGGGGCTGCAGCCCTAGGGAATCCCGCCAATGTGGTGGCTTGGCTCGCGAATAAACTGGCAGAGTTCGGTGAGAGGCTTAGGGCTGGGGACATAGTGATGACGGGAACCCTTGTGGGTGGCATCGAGCCCCATCCTGGGGATGTATTCAAAGTGACCTTCGACCGCCTTGGCTCCGTGACGGCCTTGATGGCTAAGTGATTAAGGAAGCCAAAAAAGGAAAGAAAAGAAAAGGAAAGAAAAGAGAAGAAAAGGGAAAGGAAAGAGAAAAAGGGATACTTATCGAATCCTTCCCCATCTTTTTTCTTTGGTTGCAAAGATTCGGCAAGAAAGTCCGACTTAGTTCGTGGGCGCCAAAAAGCCAAGCCTGAGCTAGTTCAAGGTTAGGCTATGGTTAGGTTTGGGCACAGGGGCTCTTTAAGATTTCCTTAAGCCTTTTGGCTATGATCTTTTCTTCACCATCCACTAGGCAATGGGGGTTAATGACTATAGAGTTCCCTCGCACCTCTGTCCATATGGCTGGATTACCAGCCCTGAGAAGATTCGTAATCTCGGAAACCTTCCTTCCAAGACCCTCCTCATCTATGATGATCTGAGCCCTAGGCCAGCATTGGGCCGAGTATTCCCCCTTAGAAGGATCCGGGAAAAGGCGCCTAACCTTCACATGCGGAACATTAGAAAACTCCTCTATGAAGAATCTTACGACAGCCTCCCATCTATCCCTATCTGCCTTATGATCCTTCGAAACATACCTTTGCAAAGCCACTACAAGCCCGACGATCTGCTCTTTGCCTATCTTCATAGGCCTTCCTATGGCATGATGGGGGCAACCTTGGAGGGCACAAGCCTCAATGAGGTCCTTCCGACCGCATATGAAGCCCGAATCGTTCGGTCCCTGGATTGCCTTTCCCCCGCTGAAGGCTACTATGTCCGCCCCGGCGGCGATGAGGGCGCGAAGGTTCTCCAAGGGAGGAAGCTCAGCTGCAGCATCCACGATGACGGGTATTCCATGTTTTTTGGCAACCTTTACAACTTCCTTGAGGCTTTCAAGGTCGCAGAACTTTCTGGATGTGAAGTAGACGAAGGCGATGGCAGCAGTCCTTTCTGTTATGGCAGCCTCCACATCAGAAGGCGAGAATCCCTCGGAGGTTCCAATTTCGACGAGCTTGGCTCCAGCCTGGGAAAATGCCTGGTCGTAGGGGTTCCTATGTATCTTCGGTATGATGACCTCGTTCTTCATACCCTCAGTAAAGGGCAGTCTTCGAATCTTCTCAGGGTCCTTCCCTGCGATACAGGCTGCCGTAGCCAGGACGAGACCTGCTGCAGCCCCTGCCGTAATGTAGCCTGCTTCTGCTCCAGTGATCTCTGCCACAACCTTCCCCGCCTTCTCATGGAGTTCATCCATAAGGACGAAGGACTTGGCCGCTTCGTTCATGGCTTCCAGAACCTCGGGTGGCATAAGGGATCCGCCTAGCATCGTCAAAGTTCCGGCTGCATTGATGACCTTCCTGACCCCAAGTCTCTCGTAGATGTCCAATTAAATCACCGTTGTCTCATGGTCTCATGTAAGCTTTTAAAGATTTCTTAAATCAGAATGTTACCTTGAAGGCTTTAGCAATTATTACTAATGGCGTATCAAGATTTCTGGCAAACTCGGTTATCATCGAAAAATTAATATTCTGTCAATTTAACCTTCTTTCATTGAAGAATGATCCTTGTGGATTAATTCTTCCTTTTAAATTTTGTCTTTTTTGGTATATGATAAATTCGAGCGTGGAGTTGGCAGTTGCGAAGATTGTTGATGCTTTAAGAAACATGGTAATAAGCAGTTTCTTCCGCTATTTCTTTGTCGCTGAAGAATTCGTTAAGATAAAAAAAGAAAGGAAAGCTATTGAAAAAATAATACAATTTTTAGTTTAGTATTCTGGTGGAGGCTTCTCGCCAGGCTTTGGTGGTGGAGGCTTGGCCGCTACGACTACATCATCTACCCTAAGGATCATTATTGCAGCCTCGACAGCCGAAGATATGGCAGCCTTCTTGACTATAGCTGGCTCTAGGACCTTAAGTTCCTTCATATCTTCGATCTTTCCTGTGAAGACGTTTACACCCATACTCACACTCTCAGGCTTTTCGTGGGCCGCCCTTAGGGCTACGATGATATCTAACGGATCCAGGCCCGCATTCTCCGCTAGGGCTGATGGAATGGCTTCTAGGGCTTCAGCGAAAGCTTCGACAGCTATCTGCTCCCTTCCGCCCAACTGGGATGCGTACTTCTTCAGCTCCTTGGTAATCTCAGCTTCTACGGCGCCACCTCCATAAACGATCCTTCCATCCTTCACAACATCTGCAACGACGCAGAGGGCATCATGGAGAGACCGCTCGGCTTCGTCAACAGCCCTTTCCAGGCCTCCTCTGATAAGGATGGCTACGGCCTTTGGCTCCTTGCAGCCTTCGACGAAGACCATCTTATCCTCTCCGATCCTTCTTTCCTCTACCAAGCCGGCCTCACCAAGGTCTGAGGGCTTCAGATCATCGATGTTCGTAACGACCTTTCCACCCGTAGCCTTGGCAAGCTTCTCCATATCGGACTTCTTCACCCTTCTCACGGCAAGGATGCCCTCCTTAGCCATGAAGAACTGCGCCATGTCGTCGATGCCCTTCTGGCAGAAGACCACATTGGCTCCCGCAGCCTTCACCTTCTCAACCATTTGCTTAAGGATCTTGGTTTCCTCATCCATGAAGGCCCTCATCTGGGTCGGGTCCCTTATGCGGATCTCAGCGCTAAATTCCGTCTTCTCTACTTCCATGGCTGCATCGAGGAGGGCAATCTTAGCCTTCTCGACCCTCTTTGGCATTCCTGGATGGACAACCTCCTTGTCTATGATCAACCCCTTTATCAACTCTGTTTCGCCGATGCTCTTCCCCGGCTTCTTCATGATCTGAACATCATCAACATCTGCAATCCTCTTTCCATCCCTCTCCTCAGTAATCCTCCTGATGGCTTCGACAGCCAGTTTGGCGAGGTAATCCCGATAGTATTCTACGCCCTTGCTTCGCATCGCTGTCGTAGCGATATCGACAAGGGTCTTTTCGTCGTTAATATCTACGGGGACGGCTATTTTGTCTAGGGTTTCCAAGGCTTTCTCGAGGGCCTTCCTGTAGCCGCTCGTGATGATGGTCGGATGAATATCCTTGTTTAGCATGATCTCGGCCTTCTTCAAGAGCTCCCCCGTAAGGATGACGACCGTCGTCGTACCATCACCAACTTCCTTGTCCTGGGTCTTCGCCGTGTTGACCAGAAGCTTGGCGGCCGGGTGCTGCACTTCGATCTCATCGAGGATTGTAGCTCCATCGTTCGTGATGGTGATATCCCCTATAGTGTCCACGAGCATCTTGTCCATGCCCCTGGGACCTAAGGTCGACCTGACCACTTCGGCTATGATCTTGGCGGCTGCGATGTTCTGCATCTGGGCCTCCGTTCCTCTGCTCCGTGTGGTCCCTTCCTTCAGGATTAACAAAGGTCTGGGTGTTGCTGCTGCCGCCATAGACAACTCACCTACCTAGGATCTGATCCCATCCCCCTCTTTTTTTCTTTCTTTTTTTAATTAGTCTTCAAGCCCCGAGGGCTTCGTTTCCTCCTCCTCCTTAGGCTTGGGAGGCTTTGCTTCCTCCTTCGGCTTTCCTGCAGCAATGACATCGTCAATCCTAAGGATCGTTGTGGCCGCCTCCGTGGCAGACTTGATGACTTGTTCCTTGACGACCAAGGGTTCAAGGACTTCAAGCTTGCTCATATCCAACACCTTTCCATTAAAGACGTCGACACCAGACCAGGTTTCGCCCTTCTCATGGGCCGCCCTTAAGGCTACGATGATATCTATCGGATCCAGACCCGCATTCTCCGCTAGGGCTGATGGAATGCCTTCTAGGGCTTCAGCAAACTTAAGAACTGCCAGCTGCTCCCTTCCGGAAAGCTGCTCAGCCCAACGCTTGATCCTTAAAGCCACTTCAGCCTCCGGGGCTCCTCCTCCGGCCAGTATGGCAGGCCTCTGGACAACATCCTTAACGACACAGAGGGCATCATGGAGAGATCGCTCGGCTTCCTCGACAACCTTATCGGCACCTCCTCTGACTAGGATCGTCACGGATCGGGGGTTCTTGCAGCCTTCGATGAAGGTCCATTTGTCCTCGCCTAGCTTGCGCTCCTCTACAAGCTCCGCATAGCCCAGGTCCTCCGGCCTTAGCTCATCGATGTTTGTAGCGATCTTGGCACCCGTAGCCTTGGCAAGCTTTTGCATATCCGATTCCTTCACCCTTCTCACAGCAAGGATGCCCTCCTTAGCCATGAAGTGCTGGGCTGCATCGTCGATGCCCTTCTGGCAGAAGACCACATTGGCTCCCGCAGCCTTCACCTTCTCAACCATTTGCTTAAGGATCTTGGTTTCCTCATCCAAGAAAGCCTTTATTTGATCGGGGGTCTCGATGTTTATCTTCGCGTCGAACTCAGTCTTCTCGATTTCCATGGGGCAGTTGAGGAGGGCAATCTTGGCATTTCTCACGAGCTTCGGCATGCCTGGATGGACAACCTCCTTGTCAAGGGCAATGCCTTGGATGAGCTTCGTGTCCATTATGGACTCTCCGGCCTTCTTCTCAACCTTCACATCGTCCAAATCCACCCTGTATTCTCCGTCGACCTTTTGGGCGACCTGTAGAATCGCATCAACGGCTATGGATGCTAGGAACTCCTTGTTCTCAGCCACGGACTTCGTTCCCATGGCTGTCATGGCTATCTTCTTGAGGGTTTCCTTGTCTTCTGGCTGGACCTTGATGGCGATCTGCCTTAAGTACTCGAGGGCCTGCTCCGCCGCCTTCTTATAACCTTCCACGATGAGGGTTGGGTGGACCTTCAGGTCGATGAGTTCCTGGGCTTTTGTGAGCAGTTCGCCCGTCAGGACGACGACGGAGGTTGTACCATCTCCGACCTCCGTGTCTTGGGCCTTCGCAATCTCAACCATCATCTTGGCGGCCGGGTGCTGAACATCCATTTCCTTCAGGATTGTGGCTCCATCGTTCGTTATAGTGACATCGCCTAGGCTGTCCACGAGCATCTTGTCCATGCCCCTGGGGCCTAAGGATGACTTCACGGTCTCAGCTATGATGCTAGCCGCTGTTATGTTGTTCCTCTGGGCTTCCCTTCCCCTCGTGCGCGTCGATCCTTCCTTCAGTATCAGAATCGGTTGACCGCTCTCGGTTACTGCAGGGATGACTTCCGCGCTCATGTTACTCACCCGCTCCCAATTTTTTGCGTTGATTTAACCTCAACGAAAAGCATATAAACTTTACGTTTAATGATTTTAATTGTCGAAGTGAGGATCCGTGGGAAAGGCTACAGAGCCCGAGACGGAGGCCCCTAGGACTCACTATGTCATCCAATATATTGCACCGCCTCTAAAAAAGGATTTGGACATGGACATCGAATGGATCTGCCGATGCTTTGGTTTCCTAGAACCGAAGGATAAGGAAAGGACATGCGCGAAGATCTTTAGAATGCTCCTTGAATCCTCTAGGGAAGGAATCAGTCTTTCCAGCGACGAGGTTGCCGGAAGGATTGGGACGACGAGGGGGACAGTCGTGCACCATCTAAACCGCTTGATCAGGGCTGGGCTCGTGATAAGGGAAAGGAATCGATACAGGCTTAGGATGAGGAGCCTTGGCAAGACCATCGAGGAGGTGGAGAAGGATATCATTCGTGTCTTGAATGGCATGAAGGATGTTGCCTTCGAAATAGACGATGAGTTGAAACTGCCCCATAGATGAAGGAAGGGGTCTCTTAGGAAGATGGGATGAATATAGAAGAATCGAGTGTAAAAGATTAGATAGTGCGTATCGTGGGGCTGAAGGGGAGAGGAGGGGAGGGGCTATACTAAGCCATACGATCGATCTGGAAATTTCTGGCATCCGCCATTTCGCATACAGACATGAGGGCCTGTATGCGAACGCCTATCCAAGCCCCGCATCCTTCAACAGTCGAAGTAGCTATGAAGGGGGAAGCGATGCGTTGTAGGAAGCCCAAAAGCCCGTCAAACCCGATGATTGCATAGCGCTAGGCTGGAGACACCTAGGCTGCCCATGAAGCGAAAGTCCATGGATTTATACTTGGTAGCCGGCTCAGTAGGCATCTATGATTGGATAGTCCTGTCCACGTATCGAACCTCTATTCCCACCTCATTTCCTATCGATTTGCTTAATCGCATAGCTCCTATCGATACGGACTCTACCTCCACGATCTTTGGCATTAGCTCCTTCACAGGTCGTAATTTGAGCCTCTTAAGATGGTTGGATGTTAGGTTAAACTCGACACAGTCGCTGTAAATGGCATCTAGCCTCCCTTCCAGAATTTTCAATCCATAAGGGCTGAGGGTGTAAAGAGTATGAAGCCCATACTCAAGCCATAGGAGATCCTCAACATCCCTTGAAAAAAGGGATTTTGTAACATCCGCGAAGCGTCCAAGGGCTTGTTTAAGGATTCCTTCATAAGAAGGACGGGAGCTATGGAGATCTATGAGCTTGAGCATCTCCTTTACAGGAAACTTTATCCACCAAGGTAGCCTTGGCCTAGCAAAGATGGGAAGGAGTTCTAGGGGAATGGGTTTCAGCCTAGGCATTCAACTTGAATCTTCTTCTTCTAGGTAAAAAATCTTTAAGACAGCTTTCTAGACCCTTGCAAAGGATAAGAATTTAATTTATGTTGGTATATGGAAATTACGGACCGTTCTCTCGGGAACCTTTATGCCGCACCCATCCCGAACTCCCTTGAGATTCTCTATAACTCATAACTGAGGCGAACTCGATTCAGCTGCTTCATTGGGTAAATTCCTGAAATGCTTAAAGGCGCTTTATGCCTAGGGCTTCGAGAATGGTGAGACGAGAAGACCTTTTCATCGTCTTTCCTTTCGACCCCTTCACCCTTAAACGATTCTTCCTATGCTTGTTATGAAGAACCTTTTCCTGAGCGCCACTTAGGGATATTCACAGGAATACTGTGATTCTTAGAGCTTAGCTATGAGTCGCTCCTTTACTACTTTCGGTGGGTTTCACGAGCTGAGAGCATGAGCATCCTTTAGGAAGATCCATGGGATCAATAAGCCTATATGGAATGCTCTGCATCTTCCATCAAAGCTTGCTCTTGCCTCCTATGCATAGTTGCTATCAGAGCACAAAGGCGGGGGATAGGCCTAAATAACCTACTAATCCTACGGTTTCATAATCATCTCCACCTTAATGGATAACAACACTATTCATACTTAGAGTATTTTATACGACCAGCTTTGTTGCATTTTAAGAAAACGCTGTTATAAATAGCGTAGATGTTCCAATTCTCTTCGATCTTTTATTCCATTTTTCTTTAGTTGCTTTTTCAGAAGTCAGAGAAAAGATCTATCAGTTTTTGAATCGTTAAATCCTATAATATAATGTGTATTGAAATTGCCTTTCAAAAGACTAAATTCCTTTGGAATTCCATCAAAAAAGGAATTTTTGAACACTCGTCTCTTTAAAGCAGTAAGTTTTATCATTCTATTTGCCATTTTTGTACATTCAGTTTTATTCTTTTGGCTCCTCGTGCATATTGAGCCTTCCCGATCTTTTAAGTTTTACTCTTTTCACATTTTGCATCTTGCCACCTGAAAATTACGCAACCTGGCTCTCGTCATACCCTTCCGCCAAATCCAGCATTTAGAACCTCGAACTTGCAAATCAACTTAGCTGCTCTTCCTTTCCTCTTCCCTACTTTTCCCTCCTCGGTATACTTCTACGAAAGGGCTTCCAAACTCAACCTTGAGCCACTGAAGTAAAACGGCCCATAAACCAAAAAAGTTAAGTAGAATGGGAAGACATTATTACTGATGTAATATGTCAAAAGAAAATATATTTTGAAGCTATTAAATCATGCACTTGAGCTTGAGCATGCTGCCTATGCTCAGTATATGAGCCATGCTAAAATCGCGGAGGGACTTAACGCGGAACCCATCGTAGCGAGGCTTAAGGAAATCGCAGAGGATGAGAGAAAGCATCAGGAAGTCTTCAGAAAGCTCATCGGGGTTCTGGGCGGCGTTCCTAGCATGAAGATGGCTCAGATCCATCAGGCGAAGGATGTGAAGGAAATCCTCGAACAAAACCTAAAGGATGAAAAGGATGCCGTGGATACTTACAGGAAAATCCTTGAAGAGATAAGAAAGGGTGGTAACCAAGGATACTATGACTACTTACTAGAACATGAAGTAAGGCATGTATTGATGGAGGAGCAAGAGCACATATCAGAGCTTGAGCTTTTGCTAGGAATCTCAGGAAGCAGTTATTGAAGGCATCCGTGAGAGAAAATGCCCGAGGAAAGATTCTACGCCTTACCGAAGTTGCCCTATGGATATGGGGACCTAGCTCCTTACATGTCTGAAGAACAATTGCGAATACACCATAGCAAGCACCATCAGGCATATGTTAACGGCGCCAATGCAATCCTTCAAAGGCTTGAAAAGGCACGAAAGGAAGGTATCGAAATCGACCTTAAGTCGACGTTGAAGGAGCTTTCCTTCAACATAGGGGGGCATCTTCTACACTCAATTTTCTGGCAAAGCATGGCGCCCGTAGCGAAAGGTGGAGGAGAGCCTCCCCAGCCCTTGTACGAAGTTCTGAAGGAAGAGTTTGGAAGTTTCGAGAGGTTTAGGAGGGAATTCAGCCAGGTAGCTGTTAGTGTTGAGGGTTCGGGATGGGCTGCCTTAGCCTTATGTCCTCAAACGAAAAGGCTATTGATAACGCAGATAGAGAAGCACAACATGAACCTTTATCCCTCCTTTCCAATTCTTATGGTCATCGACGTCTTTGAGCATGCTTACTACATCGATTACAAAAATGAAAGGGGAAAATTTGTCGAAGCCTTCTGGAATATTGTTAATTGGAATGAAGTAAACTCACGATTAAAGTCCATTAAGTAATTATTCTCCTCAGGCTTTTTAAGGCTAAAAACCTCTCGGAATTTTTCTTTCATTTTCTCCAAAGATTTCAATTCCATTCGTCTCTGAGCATAGGAATGGATCTAACTCTCACAATTTCAAATTTGATAATTATTTAGAAAGATTAGAATAATGCATAAAACAGGACGATTTAACTTCAATACAATAATTCAAATGATAGGTTTCTATAGTTCTAATTCTTGTTTAAAAATCTCTTCATAGGAAAACTTTAAAATAGAATATGGGGATATTCTATGATTGGGAGGCTTTGAAGTTGAAGGTGGGCATTCATTCCAGTGAGAAAAACGTATCGAGGCTTATTCAGTACTGTCGTCAACTTGGCATATCGAATGTATGCCTGGCATGCTCAGCCATAGAGGGATATGACGAAAGGAATTTCCCAGATCCAGAAGCCCTGAAATCCTTCAAGAGTGAACTAGAAAGATCGGGAATAAAGGTTCCTACGATGATCATCAGCAAATGGCCTAGCCAGGAGGTCCTCCTTAGAAAGCCTGGTTCTGAGAAGGAGCTGGAAGCCCTTTGCTTAACCCTTGAATCCCTCGGAAAGGCTGGTATTGGATCCGTCCTCATATATCCTGAGGTTGACAGGCCCGTTGGCAGGCTGAAGGAGGAAGAGTGTTGGAGGAAGCTAAGGCAATGTTACGAGGAGCTCGTGGATTGTGCCGAAAGGGCGAAAGTAGGACTTGCGAACCATGCCTTCTATCATCCTTGGAAAATCATAAGGGATGCAGGGACCCTCATGAGGCTCCTGAAGGAGGTTCCAAGCCCCTATAACGGCGTTACGTACTGCCAAGGTCTATTCCAGATGGGGGATGATCCATATGAAGCCATCACGCTCTTCGGAGAGAAGATCTTCTTCGCCCATGCCAGGGATCTGAAGAAGCTTAGATACCCACACCGCTTTGAGGAAGTGTTTCTAGGCGAGGGGGATGTTGACATACCGAAAACCCTCAGGCTCCTAGAAGCCATTAGCTACAAAGGGATCATATGCCCCGAACATCTTGGTAGTCCAAGGTTTGAGGGAGAGAACCTCGAAGCGAAGGCTGTTGAGTACTTGAAAAGGTTCGTACCCGAGTAGACCAAGCCAGACCGCCATTGCAAAACATTCATGCCAAGACAAGGATTATCATTCCATTCTTCCCTGCCTTCTATGAGAACCTTTTTGGTATAAGCGATCGTTGTCGCTTCGCTTCTTTGGATGAATTTTCCAAAGTCTCTTTTTTGCCATGTTTGCGCTACACTGGCGCTATGGTTGTGTATCCTTTTGCTTGAGTAGTGGTATTGCTTCCTCTAGAGCAAGTTTAAGTGGTTTCTTTCCTTCATTTTGTCATTGTTTTTCTTCATGTAATGCTTGTCTATGTATTCTTCTCCTATTATGAGAGCCATTCCTACATTTTTATATTATTGTGGCAAAATATTGACATTGAGTGGCAGGAGAAACCACGGATTCCCTAGAGAAAAGGCGAGACGCTTAAAAATAAAATAGAAGCACCAAAGTGGAAGCTTAGGCATTCCTTCACGATGCCTTTATGCCTTTCCTTGACTTTGAGCTTCTTGGAAACGGAGAAGCCTTTCACGGACCCCCTCATCTGACAGGGCTAGGATCCTTGCCGCGAGGAGGGCTGCATTCCTTGCATTATCCAATCCGACACATGCTACCGGGATGCCAAAGGGCATCTGGACGATGGAAAGAATGGCATCAAGACCTCCAAGCTTCACTTCCCTCGGAACCCCTATCACAGGCTTCCATGTATAGCTTGCTATGAAGCCAGGAAGGGCTGCCGAAAGGCCCGCAATGGCTATGAAAACCTCGGCATCCGAATTCTTCACGAATTCCCTCAAGGCCTCCGGGTTTCTATGTGCAGAGAGGATTCGGCATTCGCACTCTATTCCAAGCTCTTGGAGGAGCTTCATCGCCTCCTCAGCCTTTTCCGAATCGGACTTGCTTCCCACGATAACTGCTACTTTTCTTCCCATCGGAATCGACCAAAACTATTCGATCCTAACCCATCATAGCCCGCCATAGCCTGTCAATATAACCCATCATAGCCCATCCCAAACCGCTTAGGGATATGGCTAAGCATAAATTATCCTCCCCTCAGCATAATGGGCGATCTCCTCAGCCTGTCGACGACCTTCCTCGAGCTTTTCATGAAAAGCTACAGCCAAGCCCATGCGCCTATGAGGATAGGCTGTAGGCTTTCCAAAATACCATACCTCCCCGGAATAGCCCTTCTTAGCCAAGAAATCCTTTACATCCTTTGCCTTCCAACCTAAAACAGCCTTTTCAGCCCCTCCTTCGCCTTTGCCTCCAAAATCAGGAGCCAGAATCACATGGGCAACCCCGAAGATGCCAGACCTTGAGGGGCTTATGTCGAAGGGTGTCACCTGAAGCCCTATGGTTGATAGAAGCTGGATAGTCCCCTCATCGGCATTCAAGGTCCATCGGGTAACCATTCCCGTATCATGGGGACGATTGGCAACCTCGTTGTTATAAACCTCATCCCCTAAGACGAACTGCTCGACGGCGAAAAGCCCCAATCCTCCTATGAACTCGGCAATTTTCCTGGCGCTTTCCTGGCATCTTTCAGAAGCCTTAATCGATATCGTAGCCGGCATCCAGCTTTCATGATAGGTTGCCCCCGGTCTTTTATGCTCAACGGGTGGAAGAACGGATGTAACAATCCTTCCTTTCTCATCGAAATGCCTCACAACAAACTGGGTGATCTCGGTTCCTTCGGTCTTCAGGTCCTCGAGGAACTTCTCCACGATGACCCTATCCCCAATCCCCCTTGCATGCTCGAGGGCGTGGCGGTAGGCGTTCTTCAAATCCTCCTGCGTCCTTACGATGCTCGTTCCATGGCCGCTGGATGTCATGATGGGCTTTACGATGACAGGAAGCCCGAATTCATCGGCTATGAGCTCTATTTCCCTTTGGCTTTCCGCATATGCCCATTCAAGCCTTGGAATTCTCAGCTCATCGAACATAAGCTTCGTGAGATATCGGTCCATACAGATGAGGGGACCATAAGGGGTGGACATGACCCTATAGCCGTCCTTGATGCCAAGCTGGCACATACGCCTTGTATCGATCTTCTCGATTTCAAGGTATATGGCATGGGGCTCCGAAGGCTTTGGGATGTATTTCCTGACCTGAGCCTCGAGAAGGTCCCCCTTCATCATATCGAAGCCCTCGAAGCTGTCGGCAACGTCTTGGGCTGGGCATCCATCGTATCGATCGAAGACTACGGTTCTTATGCCCCCCTTCTGCCCTCCTAGGAGGCGCTTGGCCGCCGATATGACAAGATCCCCCAGCTCGCCCCCTCCTATAGATAGGTATGTGAAGGGCTTAGAGGGGCTTAGCTCCTCCAGAGGGGATAGCTGGGCTTCGAATCTCTCCTTGAATTCCCTAGCCTCTTCCAGAAATCTTAGCCCTTCTTTAAGGCATCCTTTGGATCCCAAATCATCCAGCCTCCATCAACCCCTTTCCCGGAATCCATATAAGGCGTTTGCCGAGGACTCCCTTCCTCGCCTTATAGGTATATATATCCCTGGCAAGCCTAGCAAGGCGAATTCGCCTTTCCAAGGTCTTTGCCGAACCTATATCCTTCCTGTGGAAGACCCTCCAAGAATCCTTCAGCTCCAAGTGGGCGAAGGCACCCTCGGCTACTTCACTCGCCTCCGCTATAGAGCTTCCGATTCCGAGGAATTCGACAATCCTCGAGCCTCCCGTGCGGGGAAGCCCTCCAGGCTGGGCATCCACGGAGGCCCAGTAAAACCTGATGCCGAGCCTCGATACGGCTTCCTCATCCAAGAAGACAGGATGCCCTCTCGCCAGATCCCTCCTTTCCGGATAGCCTTCTGGAGCCGCCGCCTTCACAGCCGTCGCCAAGTCCTCAAAATCAAGCTTCACCGTGTTGAGCCTCTCATCTATGATGGCTTCGCATACATCGACAAGGTCGTTTTTGAGGATCGGAAGGACGTTTAAGGCTTCTGGATCCCCGAAGCGCGAATACATCTCTATAATCGTTGGTCCCCAGACTGATGTGAGCATCATCTGTCCCGCCACGACCCCATGGTAGCGCTCCCCCGTCTTCCTCTGGATGGCATCGATCATGCGCTCCACTATATCAACAGAAGCCCTGTACTCTTCCATGGTCAGGATGGAATCCTCAGAATCCACGGCAACCTTAAGGTTCGGACCGCAGGCTATGGAACCCATTCCCCCGCTTTCAGGACCCAGATCTCCCTCGAAGGAATGCTTGTTGTCCTGAACGGCGGGCATGGGTTTTACGCATCTTCCATCCGTGAAGCACTGAAGCGTATACTCCGGACCCCATACCCGCTCCTCGATGAGGAGCTTGTACTCCACATCGTCGTAGGCTCTCATGAGGTCTACGATCGTCTTGGCATGGTCGAACTTAAGCTCCCGTTTCTCCTCCTGGAGATATACCTGAAAGTCCTCGATGACCTTAACGCCCTTTCCCCCAGCCTGCCTTGCGGGTTTAAGGGCAATGCTCTCAGCATATTCCTTTATGTAGGGAACGGCCTCCTCGAAGCTTCTGAACTTCTTGTACCAGAGCCTTCCTGGTATTCGATACTCCCACTGAAGGTCCCTCATGGATGCCTTCGACATCTCTATCTCGGCAACGGCCCTTTTAGCCCCTATACAGGGAATACCCTTATCCTCTAGCTTATCGGGAATCCCATGGAAGTTGGGCTCCTCAGGTCCTACGAAGACAAAGTCCGGAGATATGGCATCGGCCTTCTTTGCCACAAAATCTGGATCGTTTATGTTACCCCTGAAGAACTCGCCACCCGTTTTCTCACAGAGCCTTTCAATGCCCGGGTTGACGAGCTCCCCTACGCAGAAGAGCCTTATGGCCCTTTGACTACGGGTCAGAGCCTCGGCTATCGCATGTTCCCTTGCCGCATTACCGATGAGTAAGACCTTCATTTTGCTTTAGACCTCCGGATAGGTACCCGTGAAGCATCCCAGGCAGAGGCTATCCCTTGGGAGGCCTATGGCTTCACAGAGGCCCCTAAGGGTCAGATAATGGAAGCTATCGGCCCCTACAACCTCGGCAATCCTCTCCTCGCTCAGGTGCCTTCCTATAAGCTCATCCTCTGGCGGAACCTCCGTTCCGAAGGGACAGGGATTCGTTATGGGGGGGCTTCCTATGCGAACATGAATCTCCTTCGCCCCCTTCTCCTTCATAAGATAAACGATATTGGCGAGGGTGTTTCCCCTCACCACGCTGTCGTCTATCAGGACGATCCTTCGCCCCTTCACGGCCTCCGAGACGACGTTCAGCTTTAGCTGGACGCCCTTCAACCTTTCAAACTGGGTCGGTTTGATGGCGCTTCTCACCCTTCGCCCTGTTTGCTCGAAGCCCTTCTCCACGGGCAGTCCGCTTCTGTAGGCATAGCTGTAGGCAAAGGGTATGGCCGTTTCTGGCACGCCTATGACGACATCCGCCTCCGCTGGGGCCTCCTTGAAAAGGATCTCTCCTATCGCCTTCCTTATCCCGTAAACGGGAAGGTCGTTCACGTAGGAATCCGGTCTCGCCAGGTAGACGTACTCGAAGGCGCAAAAGGCCCTTCTGGAGCAGCCTTTAAAGAGTCCCTCAGAGCGAGCCGAAAGGGGGGTAAAAATCCTCATCTCCCCCGGCTCTATGTTCTCCGCAGGGCTTACGGGCATCCTCTCACCCACCGTATCCGTGGCACAGGTTTCCGAAGCCACGACGGCGGCATCGAAGCCTATTTTTCCAAGGGCGAGGGGCTTTACACCGAGGGGATCCCTTCCGGCCAGCATCGTCCCATCGGATAGAAGGGCAACGAAGCTGAAGCCCCCTCGACATCTTGCCACAAAGGACTTGAAACCCTCCAAGGCATCCTTCTCGCCCTCCATGTGCTCAGAAAGGGCCCTGAGGATGTTCGCTTCATAGCCAAGCCCCTCGTTCCAAACATATCCATCTATTTTCACGATCCTTCCATCGAGGGTAAAGGCTAGGGGCTTGGAGCCCCTAAGCATCAGGGGCTGGATGTATTCCTCAGAAACCTCGTAGGGACTTACCTGCCCAACGCATATATGCCCCTTCATCTCCCTGATCCTTTCCTCGCTTATGGCATCCTCAACCCAGCCTGAGCCGCGGCATTCCTGAAAACCCTTTCCCAGCGCCAGCGTCACAAGACCAGCGTTCTCCTGCCCCCTATGCTGCAATGCCAAAAGCCCGTACCTTCCGAAGGATGCAATCCTCCATCGTTCATCAAAGGCGTAGATGCCCAAGATTCCAGTCAACGCTTCCTCTCCTCCCTCGTCACAACCTTCACCCTATGGGGATAAACTCCCGTCAGGCATCCGAGGCAAAGCTCCTCCTTCGGTAGCCCTATCGCCTTAATCAGGTTTTCCAGAGAATTATAGCATAAGGAGTCGGCTCCCAGCTCCCTACCTACGAGGCGACAGATTTCCTCCAAGGGCTTTCCAAGGAACTTCCTTGCGATGAGCTCCCCCTCATAATAGTCGATTCCATAGGGACACCAGTCTATAAGGGGAGGACAGCTTATGCCAAGATGGATTTCTAAGGCCCCTCTTTTCCTAAGGCTTTGGACATAGCCCCTCATACTCGTCCCCCGGACGATGCTATCATCTATCAGAAGGATGCGCTTTCCCTTGACAACCGATGGAAGAGGGTTAAGCTTCTTCTTAACAATGGCTTCCCTTTGCTCCTGATCTGGCATGATGAAGCTTCTCCTATCAATGTAGCGATCCTTCTGAAAGCCCTCTTTCAAGGGAATGCCGGAAGCCATCGAATAGCCCGCCGCCGCCGAGCGCCCTGAGTCTGGAACCGGTATGACGACATCGACCCGAGGCCTGTATTCTTGGGCTAGAAGGCTACCAAGCCTTTCACGGACCGTGTAGACGGGAATAGATTCCAGGATCGAGTCCGGTCTGGCGAAGTAGACCCATTCAAACATACAATGGGCATGGCGATCCGAATTCTGAAACCTCACGGACTTTACTTCCGAACCTTCGATTATGAGGAGTTCCCCAGGCTCTATATCCCTCTCGAACCTCGCATCCATGTAGCATTCTTCAAAGGCTACGGACTCGGAGGCTATGAAGATCCCATCCTCGTTTCTTCCAAGGCAGAGGGGCCTGAATCCCAAGGGATCCCTTATGGCAACAAGCTTTGGGGGTCTTCCATCTATGAGCATGACTGCCGAATAGGCTCCTTGGATCCTTGGGGCATTCTCCGATACGATCGTGGCTATATCCTTCAGACCAAGATCCCTTCCGAAGAAGTATCCGAGGACTTCCGCATCGCTTGTGGTCTCAAGCTTCCGATCAGCCCGGATTTCCTCGATGAGCTCGAAGTAATTCGATATGTTTCCATTGAAGGCTATGGAGTAACGTACGCCTCCTCGGCTTACCATCTCCAAGGGTTGGGCATTTTCCAGGCTCGAGCGTCCCGTTGTTGAGTAGCGGTTATGCCCGATTCCGCATATACCCTTAACCCCCTCGAATAGGAAGGGTGCTTGGGAAACCAAGCCTAGCCTCTTTAGGGTCTTCATGGAGCGCCCATCATGAACCGTTATGCCTACGGATTCCTGACCCCTATGCTGGAGGGCGCAGAGGCCGTCGTAGAGATACCGCGAAAGATGGTTCTCCTTAAAAACATAGGCTCCTAGAACCCCGCAGTGATCCCTCAACGGCCCCTACCTCTCCATACAACACTGTGGAAAAAGACCCCGTCTTTTTAACCTTTTCAACACCTTTGAATCAAGGCATAGCCCTCTGCTAAGAAGCCTTTATAGCATCCTCCGATCGATGCTCCCTTCGCTCCCCTTCATCCATTCCCTTCTCAGTCCGTAAGGAGCCTAAGGGCAAGGAAGGCGTAGCACTTGGCCGCTGCTGAGAGCTGGGAAATCTCCACAAACTCGTTGGCCGTATGGGCCTCCTGAAGGCTTCCAGGGCCGAAGATAGCCGTAGGTATCTTTGCCAAGTTTACAAGGGAGCTTGCATCGCAGCAGGCTTCGAAGCCTGATATTGGCTTCCTCGATCCTAGAACGTATTCTTGAGCCTCCAATAGGGCCGTTACGACATCCGCCTCCGGAGGCGTCTCAGCGGGCTCCACAGAAAGAATTCGATCGAGGGCGAACCTCATCTGGGGATTTGCCTTTCTAACCCCCTCGAGGAAGGCTTCAATCTCCGCTATCCTATCCTCCACCTTCTCGCCAGGTATGAGCCTTGTATCGACTGTTATTACGCATTTATCAGGGACAGCATTGGTGACGGTCCCTCCATGAATGGTTCCCACGTTCAAGGAAGGGGTTCCTAGGAGGGGATGCCTCCTTTTCTCCCTGAGTTCTGAGTGGAGGTGCCTCAAGGCTTGGATGACCTCCATCATGCCATAGATGGCATTGATTCCCCTTTCAGGCTGGCTTCCATGGGCCGAACGCCCGTAGACGGTAATGGAGAAGAAAAGAGTTCCCTTATGGCAGGTCTGGACTTCCAGATTCGTAGGCTCGCATACAACGGCAGCCATATAGGGCTTCGTAGAGGAGGTCTTCTTCAAGGCAGGATCTTCAAGAAGGAAGCGCGTTCCCGTTCCTCCCCTCTCCTCATCCACGACGGCCGCCACCCTGAGGCATCCCTTGAAAGCCTCTTCAGCCCCAGCCCTTGCCAAGGCTCGAACGGCCCCTAGGATAGAAGCCAAACCACCCTTCATATCAGCGGCACCGCGACCATAGAGCCTCCCATTCCTAACGATCGCCTCGAAGGGATCGGTTCTCCAGCCATCGCCAGGAGGAACGACATCCAGATGTCCATTTAGGAGAAGGGTGGGAAGGCGTTCGCCCAAGGGAGCACACAGTTCTCCTATGGCGTTGGGCCTTCCAGCCTTTACGAATTGGAGGGAGGTCCTTAGGCCTTCAGCCTCCATAAGCCCCGCCACATACCTAGCAGCCTCTTCCTCATCTCCAGGGGGATTGACCGTTTTGAAGGCTATGAGCTCCCTCGCAACCTTCAGTATGAAATTTTCATCCACATGACTCATGACCTTCTCCAAAAGCCTAGGATCCAAGGCAACTCACCTCTTGAGATTTCTGGGGGAGACCTTAAAAGCTTCTTGGAGAGATCTTCTGCTTTGAGGCCTAATTTAGCTTAGCTTGTCTTACACATGAAGAAAAATAAAAATAAAAATCGCTCTCACTTAGGAAGTTTGTTAGTGGACATAGGGTTAATTTCTCACCCCGCCATATTCAAAAGTGGGGGTAAGCCCATATTTTGCGGCTAAGATGGCCTATGGAAGGCTGAACTTGAACAACGCCTACAGGAAGGCGACGAAATTGCGCTCCTCGCCCTAGGCGACGTGAAATACCAAGTTTTAGCCTACCTGAACAGGAGAAAGGACATAGAAATCGTTAAGCTTGAAACAAGATACATGAAAAAGCGCGAGAAAGGCTTAGGACTAAAACTCATTATAGAAGGAAAAACAAGACTCCTAAAAGCTTTCAAATCCAAAACCCATAACGGATAAGCTCAAGCTTTTTGTAAACTTGTCGCCCCTCAGTGACCGTGAACTTTTCTGTTCCGAGGCTCAGTTTTTCTGTGCATCCGAGGAAGGCTACGCGTGGCCAAGTTTAGTTTTCAGAAGTTTTATTAATTATTGTTTGGTTGTATTTTGCTGGTGTTACGAGGCTTATGCTTTTAGCATATTCAAGGAATGCTATGCGTAGGGTTTCGCTTTCACTTTGCCCAAGTTTTTGGCATATTCTATCAAGCAGCTTTTTCTGTTGCGGGCTTAAAACAACCTTACAATATGCTTTTTCGCCAATTTTTTGACCATCTGATTGTATAATCCGGTTTATTTTGGAAATTGCCTTTAATTCTAATGTTTCGCATAAGTTCGCCGCCCCTGAGTGGCGTTGGAAAGGCGAATGTTGAGATGCTGAAGAAAATGCTGGACCAGATGAGGGATGAAGAAGGAAAGGGAGGAATCGAGAAGAAGGAAAAGAAGGAAAGGAAGAGGATGAGTCCCCTTCCTAAAGGACCCAAAAACTGCTAAAACTGCTAAAGACCCGAAAGACCTGAAGGGAGATGAGGGGGAGAAAAGAGAGGGACAGAAGCTAGAGTTTTAGTTCTAGGGACCCTAGGGCCTCCCTCTGGTTTAGTTCATGAAAATAATGTAGGTCTGCCATGATAACAACCATATATTTTTTATGAAAAATAACAACTGCAGTTATCCTTTCCCTTCGTTCGGTTTAGCACCTAAAGGCTTCTAACCCCTCGGTCCTCGATCTGCCCCCCATCCCTGCCCCTTCCCTGATGATGGAAAAACTCCTACGGTTGATTTTTTTTCTAAAAATTTCTGTTGTTGAAATCCTAGAAGGGATAGGCTACGATACCTAGTATCCCTTAGAAGCAACCTTCTCAAGGAGGCATACTTAGAAAAAGATCCTTCCTGTTTGGTAACTTGGCACCTCTGAACTATTTAGGAAGGTATTCCCTGGGCCTAGGAGGTCCCTTGAACAGGATCTAGGAAGGAAAATTCTTGGAAAGAAAGCTTATGTCAGGTTATATTTTAAGATGTCGTATTATGCAACCTTCAAAGGGAAGGAAAGGGGTGAGACTGAAAACTGGAGGAGAAGCCGAGCGATGTTATGCATTGCTCTTTAGAACCATCACCACAGTCTTGAAAACATAAGTAAGAAGATCCCTAAAAATCCGGGCATGGCAACCGAAGCTCCATAGGAACCTTTCCTCTCGAAGATGCCTAAATTCTCAACTAAAGACCCCCCTAATGCTTTGCATGAAAAAGCCTTAACCGAGAAGGGGTATAACCATAAGTTGCCCTGTCCAAAAACCAAAAGCAAGCCTTAAAAGCTTCTTAAAAGGTTCCTTTTCGACACAAGATTAGAAAGAAATAAAGAAAAGAAGGGCAAATCCTAGGAAGCCTAGAATCTAGGGGGTTTGGCAAATCGTCGAAAAAGTCCAGATGAGGGGATTCAAAACTCTTACGAGGGCTGATGAAGCCCTTAAGAAATTCCTTGAAGCCCTTTCCTTAAAAAGGCTCGAGGCCGAAGAGCTGGAGGTTACCAAGGCTCTGGATAGGGTCTTGGCGGAAGACCTTTTGGCTCCTGTGGACGTCCCAGGCTTCGACAGGGCTGCCATGGATGGATATGCCGTAAGGGCTTCCGATACCTTCGGGGCTTCCCAAGGGAATCCTATAATCCTTAAAATCGTCGGAAGCGTCGAGGTTGGGGAATTCCCAGGCTTCGAAATCAGGTCAGGGGAGGCCGCCAGCATAGCCACAGGAGCCCCTATACCCAAGGGAGCCAACGCCGTCGTCATGGTCGAGTATACCAGGCGCCTCGATGGGGATCTTCTTGAGGTCTGGCAAACAGTAACTCCATATGAAAACGTTTCAAGGCGGGGGGAGGATGCCACCAAGGGTGAAGTCCTCCTTAAGGCTGGAACCCGCCTCAGGCCTCCCGATCTAGGTATGATGGTGGCCCTTGGTTTTACGAAGGTCAGGGTTGTAAGGCGTCCAAGGGTTGCCATCCTATCGACGGGAAGCGAGCTTACGGAGCCAGGTAGCATCCTTGAGGAAGGAAGTCCGAGGATAATCAACATCGATAAGATCATCCTATCAGCCGAGGTTGAGGAGCTGGGAGGAATTCCCTTGGACCTAGGAACGGTTCCAGATGAATTGGAGATCCTCGAAAAGCGCATGGCCGAGGGACTTAAGATATCCGATGTCCTGATCGTTACAGGAGGGACTTCTGTAGGGATCAAGGATCTGGTTCCTGAGGCTGTAGAACGCCTTGAACCATCAGGAATGCTCTTCCATGGGATTGCCCTACGTCCAGGGAAGCCGACGGGCCTGGCGGTCGTAAAGGGAAAGCCCGTCCTTTCCCTTTCGGGCTTTCCGGTAGCCGCCTGGGTTGGTTTTCATGTGTTCGCAAGGCCCATCATTCTCGGCCTCCTTGGAACAAGGGAGGAGCCCCTTCCTAAGGTGAAGGCTAGGATGTCTAGGAGGGTACCATCCGTTCCTGGTTTGAGGGTTTTCCTAAGGGTCATTGTGCGTAGGGAAGGAAGCCAAGAAAGAGACGAAGGATCAGGGCGTCTAATAGCGGAACCCCTCAGGACCTCTGGATCCGGGATCCTTTCAAGCCTTCTAAAATCCAATGGTCTCGTCATCATTCCGGAGGAAAAGGAGGGCATAGAAGCTGGAGAGGAAGTCGAAGTGATTCTCCTAAGACCCATAGAAGAAACCCATACTGGGAAAGCATAGCTGCCGAAGTGAATTCGAGTTGAGGAAAACAAAACGAAATGAAATGAGAATGAGAATGAAAGTGGAATGGAAGAAAAGGAAGGAAAACGAAGGGAAGGGTATATATGAACACGGGCGAACACAAGGTTGAGCGAAAGATTTTCAGGTACCTATCCTCCGTTGAGGAAGCCCTAGAAAGGCTTTTTAGCCTCTACAACCCGCGCCCCTCCGAAACAGAGGATGTTCCTATAACCGAAGCCTTAGGTAGGGTATTGGCCGAGAACATCATCAGCCCTATGGACGTCCCAGGCTTCGACAGGGCTGCCATGGATGGATATGCCGTAAGGGCTTCCGATACCTTCGGGGCGGAGGAGGACAGCCCTAGAATCCTTAGGCTTGTGGGAAGGGTTGAGGCTGGAGAAAAGCCTCCCTTGGACCTGAACGCCGGGGAAGCCATCGAGGTAGCCACAGGAGCCCCTATACCCAAGGGAGCCAACGCCGTCGTCATGGTCGAGTATACGCAGCTGGAGGGGGAAAGGCTCAAGGTCTTCAGGTCTTCAGCCCCAGGGGAGAACATCATGGCTGCGGGTTCCGATGTGATGATGGGAGAGCTTGTCTTGAGGAGTTTCCAGAGGCTTACTCCTAGGGAGATCGGTGTCTTGGCAGCCCTCGGCTTAAGAACCGTAAAGGTCTTCAGAAAGCCCAAGGTTGCCATTCTATCGACGGGAAACGAGCTTACGGAGCCAGGAAATCCCCTCCAATACGGGAGAATCTACGATATTAACGCCTACTCCCTTGCCGCCTCCGTTCGTGAGTGTGGGGGCGAAGCCTTGATTCTAGGCATACTTCCCGACGATCCTGCAAAGATCGAGGCTGCCCTGCGGAAGGCCTTGGAATCCTCGGATATGGTCCTTACTTCAGGAAGCACTTCGACAGGAGCTGGGGATGCCATGTACCGCATCCTAGATCGCCTAGGAAGGCCTGGAGTCCTTGTCCATGGACTTTCTATAAAGCCCGGGAAGCCAACCATCGTAGCCCTTCTCAACGGAAAGCCCGTCTTTGGACTCCCAGGCTATCCAACCTCTGCCCTCATCATCTTCAACATCCTCGTTCGTCCCGTCATCCTAAGACTTGCGGGGCTTGAGGCTTCAGAAGAAGCCTTAAGGAAAACAGTGAAAGCTAGGGCAGCCTCAAGGATCTTCGTAGCCAAAGGGCGACGGGAGTTCCTTCCCGTTTTCGTCCTCCAGGGGTCTGGCATGGAAGGAGAAGCTGGGGCTGAAGGGAAGGGGGAAGGGAAAGGGGAAGCAAGCCTAAGATTCCATCCATCCCCAGGGGGCTCGGGCTCCATCACGAGCCTCGCCATGGCTGATGGTTTCATAGAGGCTCCCGAGGGTAGGGAGTACATCGAGGAGGGTGAAACCATGGAGGTCAACCTCTTCAGCTCCAGCTTCAGGGCTGCAGATCTCCTCATCATGGGAAGCCACTGCGTAGGCTTGGATGTCCTTATCGAGCTCATCCTAAGGGCTAAGCCTGGCTTCTCGGCAAGGGTCATCAACACAGGTTCCCTTGGAGGCCTTAGAGCCCTAAGCCAAGGAATAGCCGATGTGGCGGGCTTGCACCTTCTGGACGAAGCTACAGGAGTCTATAACAAGCCCTTCCTCTCGAAGTATGGATTGGAGGATAGGGCGGTCTTGGTTCGGGGCTACAACCGCCTTCAGGGATTTATTGTGGCTCCTGGAAACCCTAAGAAGATTAGGGGCTTCGAGGACCTCCTCAGGGATGACATAACCATGATAAACAGAAACCCTGGTTCCGGTACGAGAATCCTGACCGATATGGGGCTTAGGTTCCTGGCTAAGGCTAAGGGGCTGGAGTTCGAGGAACTTTTGAAGAGGATCCGAGGCTACGAAATCGAAGCCAAGTCCCATTCAGCGGTGGCTGCGGCTGTATTCCATGGAAAGGCGGATGTAGGCTTGGGAATAAAGGCTGTAGCCGAGGCTTATGGGCTTGGCTTCATAAAGGTCTCCGAGGAGCACTATGACTTCGCTATCCTGAAAGAAAGGATGGGAAAGGAGGGGGTTAAAGCCTTCCTTTCCGTCCTAAGGTCGAAGGAGTTCGGAGAGGAGCTGAAGCGAAGGGCCCCTGGCCTGATCGTCGAGGAAGGCACAGGGACGATCATCCTTTGAGAGGATTAAAAAGAAAAATAAAACGCTCGTATTTCAAAACAAAATTATGAAATTCGCAGAATTCCCGCAATTTCCACCATAGTTTCACTTTTTCGCAACGGCTTTTTGCTATTTTTCCTGTAGTTCTAAAGATAAAAACGATACTTGGTTGTTGAAAAGCAGTTGTTGGAAAGTTTTTCCTAGTTTATGCTCTTCCCCTTCTTTCCTTTCTAATGAACATGTAATATTCCCACTAATTCTTTTATACGGTCTCCAAGGCTTTTTATTAATTCTATTGCTTCTTTGTTTTCCTTTATTTCTTCTTCTTTAAATGCCAATCCATAAACTCCCCTGTTTGCAGGTATCATTTCATGCTTAAGAAAGAATGAGTTAATAGCTACTATGGCACTTTCTATTCCATCTCTTCTTCCAACAACGATTGCCCCTCCAATTTTATTTTTAAGTTTACCTCTAAGGCACCATGTTCGATCCATAAAAGCCTTTAGTTGAGCCGACACATTATTAAAATAAACCGGACTACCTAAGACAATTACATCTGCCTTAAGTAAAATTGGTATGAGTACCTTCGTCATATCATCATCAATCATACATACGCTAGATTTTACACATGCCCAACAAGATCTACATGGTTCGATTTTGTAATCTGTAAGCTTTATAAATTCCCCACCAATTAGAGATTGTAAATATTTCAAAAGATAATCTGTATTACTTTTTTTTCTTGGGCTTCCTGAAATATGCATAATATTCATATTTTCCTCTATTTAATTTTATTCATGCATCAGAATAAAAACCTTTTCCTCATAAAGTTTTCTGAGACTTCGAATTCTTCGGCTAGTTCTGGAATTGGATTTGGCGATTCTTTAAGCATTAATCCATCGCTTCCACCATTGTTTCCTATACTTTCTCGCCTTAATCCAGAGAAAGCCATTAAAGCGATTACAACATTGATTCTAAATGGAGAGATCCTCAAGATTCTTGCAAGATCTTATCGACTTGGAACCTTCCCATTCTCTATTGTTGGTGTTGCTGTTGAATTTTTAATTCGCCTCTTAATCGTAAAGTTGTTTGTGCCTATGAAACGCATGGAGGCTTTCTCCATAGCTAACAAACTCCCTGATTAAGAGCGCATTAAAATAAAAATAAAAATAAAAAGGGAAGAATAGCTTCCACAGCCAAGGTTTCCCTAACCGGATTAAGCTTGAAAGACTTTAAAGGAACCTTGATAAAAACTCTTGGGGATCGACCTTATGGATGCCGGAAAGGCTTTGAGGATGAAGAGGATCTTCCGCGAGGATGGGAAAACCCTCATCATAGCCATGGATCGAGGAGGCCGGGGAAAGGATGTCCCAGGATTGGAAAGGCCCCTAGAAACGATTAGGAAAGTAGCCGAAGGAGGGGCTGATGCCATCCTCGTAAACCCAGGCATTGTTATGCGCTTCCATGAAGCCATCCCAAGGGATCTTGGCATCATTATGAGCATACCGATGAATCCCTTGTACGTGGAACTGGCAGCGCGGCTAGGAGTCCATGGGGTTAAGACCACTTTCTTCGGCTCCTTGGAGGATGAAGAGCTTAGGAAGCTGGGTCCCCTGGCCATCGCATGCCAAGATTGGGGCATCCCTTTCCTAGCCGAGATAGTCCCTCAAGATGAAAATGGAAGGCTGGAGCCCCAGGCTGTGAAGGCGGCTGCAAGGATGGCGGCTGAACTGGGGGCTGATTTTGTGAAGACGGCCTATCCTGGAAGCCCTCAGGAGTTCTCAGAGGTTGTGGCGAAAACCTTCATTCCCGTCGTAGTTCTAGGAGGTCCTAAGATGGATCGGGACGAGGAGGTCCTTAGGACCGCTAAGATCGTCATGGAAACTGGAGGGGCAGGTCTTTGTTTTGGAAGGAACGTTTTTCAGCACAGAAACCCTCAGGCCATGACAAGAGCCCTTGTAAGAATCGTCCATGAAAAAGCCTCAATAGAGGAAGCCCTGAAAGAACTAGGTTAAATAAACCAAAGGATGAGGATGCCTGCTATAAGCTTACCCTACCGGGAAGAGACCCAAGGCTCTTGTGGGCTTTGAGTCTCTTTAGCCATCGAAATTCCCTTAGAAACCTAGAGGCGAATGCCTTGCATACGAAGAGGTTCAGAAGCTCCACCAGCATGCGATAGGTTCAGATAAGGCGAGGTGAGAAATCAACCCTGCGCCCACCAACAAACTCCCTGATTAAGAGCGATTTATCTTTTGTTTTAGCGAAGTTCATCACAAGTATCCGGATCCCGAGAAGGCCTTGGGCGAAACCTATAGGAAGGCCATAATGGGAGCTTTCGGTCTTTACGGAAGAGCATCCTCACTACGAAAGCTTCAAGAAATGCTTGGCGTTGATCGGGCTGGTGCTGTATTGGGCATGCAAGTCTTTGGCAAATTTTATATGAAGCCTTTGGAATCGATTCTAGGGGGCCGTCGGCTAGCATGGTCTAGGCTACGTGGCTTGGGAGCAATCCCTCGCTACCGAAGCTTCAGTTCGAAGAAAAGCCAAGAACCCACGTGATCGCCGGTTCAAATCCGGCCGGCCCCATTTTTAGAAGGGCTCTCTAACCTTCGATGGCTTCTATAAACCTAGCCTATGCGTATCTTAAAAAAGCATAGCTTAATCAGGGAGTTTGTTGGCTATGGAGAAAGCTTCCATGTGCCTCATGGGTACCAGCATTTTTATGATTAAGAACGAAAAGGCAGATCCCTTAACTCTCCCTCCTATACGATAAAAGCCTAGCCCATACCTGACGGGTTTCCATACCATAATTCGGTTTCCTATACCAAGTCCCAAAAAAGGATACCGAGGATTCGCTTCCATCCTTTAATTAGTAAACTCGGTTTTCTTTTCTCATAGATGCCAAAGCTTCTCCGATAAGTGATGGAATGAGGTCCTCCGAAGTGAAATGCCAAATCGTTGAACCTGCTCCGAGGGTGAAACAAAGTTTATATCTCTCTACAAGGACATGCCATAAAATGCATAGGTTCTAAAAATCCGCTGGAAGTCCTGATGAGCGTAGCAAAACCCATCCTAGAATATGTAAAGACGATAAAAACGCAAGCCGAACTCTCTCGCTCTTTGAGATCCTTTAAAAGGCTTCTTAGATATCATAAACCCTATATCTATATTGTTATCCTTATAATTCTTCTATCTCTTCTAAGATCATATCTTTTCTCCCTCGAGCCTATATACACTTCCCAGATTATAGATGAGGTTGTAATCGAAGGAAAATACGATCTCTTGGCCGGCTTTTTGTTAAAAATATTTTTTGCAGCCATAGGCTTCGGGATCACCAACTTTTTAATCGTCTATATGCATGGATACCTTGCCCAATCCATCATTAAAGATATAAGGTCCGACTACTACAGCGCCCTCCAGTCAAAATCCTTCAGATTCTATGATTCCTCAGCTGTCGGAGACCTCGTCTCAAGGGCTACTATGGACCTTCAGCCCGTGGATATGTTTCTGAGGGGCTGGATAGGAACCTTGGGGAACGCCGTCTTCACAGCAGGAGTCGTGCTAGCAGTTATGTACTCAATAAGCCCTCCTATGTGCCTCATATCTGTCGTCCCCATAGTCTTCATCTTCTACCTGACGACCAAGCTTATGGTCAAAACCATGCCCCTCTTCAGAAAGATGCAGCTCATCCTAGGAAGGCTTGGAGCCTATGTGCAACAGAACATCATAGGCATGAAGGTCGTAAGGATCTTCAGGCGGGAGGCTGAGATGGAGGAGGGCTTCAAGGGGGTCGAGCGGATCTTCGTGGATACGGCTATCGAGGCTGGAAGGATCCAGTCCAAATACATGCCTTCCTCATCGGCTATCCTAACCCTTGGCATTGCCTTCGTTTACCTTTATGGTGGAAACCTGATAGCTTCACCCCAGGCTACGCTAACGATAGGGGGACTTACGCTCTTTTCCCGATACATGACGAGGCTAAGCTTTCCCCTCAGGGATTTGAGCATGCTCTCAGGAACTTGGATAAACGCCTCTGCAGGCCTTGAAAGGGTCTTTGAAATCATGGACGCTCCCGTAGATGTTGAGGATAAGCCCGGAAGCCGGGACATTACCATAGAGAAGGGCGAGGTCGAGTTTCAAAACGTAACCTTCGGATACGTCAAGGATAGGCCTGTCCTTCGGAACTTGAGCTTTGTAGTAAAGCCTGGGGAGAAGATAGCCATCCTCGGAGCCACGGGCTCTGGCAAAACGACATTGATCTATCTAATCCCAAGGTTCTACGATGTCGACTCCGGAAGCATAAGGATCGATGGTACGGACATAAGGGATTTTAAGCTTTCATCCCTTAGGAGGCAGATAGGCCTCGTCCTTCAGGACGTCTTCATCTTTTCAGGAACGATAAAGGACAACATTGCCTTCGGAAAGCCCGATGCGACTATGGAAGAAATCGTTAATGCGGCCAAGCTTGCCAGGATACACGATTTCATAGAATCCCTTCCCGATGGTTATAATACGATTGTTGGCGAAAGGGGAGTAACCCTCTCCGGGGGACAGAAGCAGAGGTTGACCATCGCAAGGGCGCTCATCGCAAACCCGAGGATCCTGATCCTAGATGATGCCCTTTCCTTCGTAGATGCCAGGACCGAGAAGGAAATACAAGAGGCCATCGAGAAAGCCATGGAGGGGAGGACATGCTTCATCATAGCCCAGAGGCTTTCGACCATAAAGAATGCGGACAGAATCATGGTTCTTGAGGATGGGGAGATCGTCGAGTTCGGAACCCATGAGGAGCTTATGGCGAAGGGTGGCATCTACAGGAGGATCTATGAAACCCAGTTCCTTGAGAAGGCTCCAGAAGAAATCCTAAGGATTGGTGTGAGGGAGGTAGCGTAGCGTACATGGGAAGTCCCTTCGGCGTTTTCACGACTAGGTATGAGGAATCTAGGAAGCGAAGGGTTCCTGATAGGGTCCTGATAGCCAGGGTTTACGACTATGCCAAGCCCTACAGAAGGAACCTTGCCATAGGCGTAGGGGCGATCATCCTTAGCTCCATAACGGGGCTTCTTTCGCCCTATCTCCACAAGGTTGCCATAGACCAGATCATCCAACCGGGGTTGCTTTCGGGCTTCCTCTGGTGGATTCCCCTCTTCATCTTCGTAACCCTTCTCAACTACTTCCTCCAATATGTTCAGATCTTTCAGATGAGGATTGTGGGAGAGAATGTTGTAGCTAGGATGAGGGACGACATGATTTCGAGGCTACAGGTGATTTCCCTCAGGTACTTCTCAGAAGGCGAGATCGGAAGGATCATATCCAGGCCCATCAACGATGCGAACAACGTAAGGATATTCCTAAGAATGGGTTTGACAAGCATCATAGTAGATACGGCCTCGATCCTAGGCTCCCTTATCATCATCTTTACCCTTAATGTTAAGCTTGCCTTCGCGGCCATAGCAATCCTTCCCTTAGCCATAATCGTTGCATGGTTTCTTGGCAATTTTTCGAGGAAGGCCTACAGGGGATCCCTTACCAGCATCGCGGGGCTGACGGCAAGGCTTCAGGAAAACCTATCCGGTATGAAGGTGATAAAATCCTTTGTCCGGGAGAAGGAAGCCGCAGACCAGTTTGAGGAGGCTCAGGATAAGGTCTTTAGAGCCACCATGAGGGCGGTAGGGATATCGGCCTCGTACCAGCCCATCATTCTCCTTATGAGAATATCGGGAACCATCCTGATTCTCTGGCTTGGCTCCCAGATGGTCTTGGCTGGGGAGATCACGATAGGAACCCTCGTCGCCTTCATCGAATACCAGTTCTCATACTTCATGCCCCTCATGGACCTAGTAGCCGTATACGATCAGTACCAGTCGGCCATGGCAGCCATCGAGAGGATCTTCGACCTCATCGATACGGAGGAAGAGGTTAAGGATGCGCCCCTAGGGAAAGCCTTGGATATCGAAACGATAGATGCCTTGAGCTTCGAGAACGTTACCTTCGGCTACGATCCAAAGGTTCCCGTAATTCATAATGTAAGCTTCAGCCTCGAATCCTCTAAGAAGCTTGCCATCGTAGGACCTACGGGAGCCGGCAAGAGTACGATAATAAACCTCGTGGCTAGATTCTACGACCCCTTGGATGGAAGGATCCTTATCAACGGGCATGATGCCAAAAATGTGAGAATCGCCTCCCTTCGAAGGCACATGAGTATAGTCCTTCAGGATTCCTTCCTCTTCCCCATGAGCGTCAAGGATAACATAAGGTTCGGAAGACCTGAGGCATCGGATGAGGAGGTTGTGGAGGCATCGAAGGCCGTGGGTGCCCATGAATTCATCATGAAGCTTCCAGGAGGATACGATTATGTCATTCAGGAAGGTTCTTCCAACATCTCCATAGGGCAAAGGCAACTCATAAGCTTCGCAAGGACCCTTCTGATGAATCCTAAGCTCCTCATTCTAGACGAGGCGACCTCCAGCATCGACCCATACACGGAGCTTGTGGTCCAGAATGCCCTTAAGAAGATCCTAGAAAACCGGTTGGCAATCATCATCGCCCACAGGCTTTCGACTATAAGACTTTGCGATGAGATCCTCGTCCTAGACCAGGGGAGGGTTGTGGAGAGGGGGGCCCATCGGGAGCTTATGGCGAAGGGCGGGCTCTACAGCTCATTCTACAGGATGCAGTTCAGGGAAGAGGAAGGCTATGAAGCGGAATCAGAACCGGGAGCGGAAGCGGGAGCGTCCTTGGAGGGCTTGTCCCTCCGTCCTGCCTTGCCCATAAATGATAGGAAATGATGAAAAATAAATTCTAACAGTTTTCCTCATCATTTTTTTCCATTTTTGTTCCGTTCATCTTATAACCATCATAAAGGAGAATAGGGAGGATTTCTCCGAGAGGTTTAGAGGATGCACAGTCCTCCTCGACAAGGGCTATGTTGATGGGATGAAAAGTTCTCAGAAGCCATGAAAGGGGCGTAGATTACATAGCCATAAAAAGGGATATGATGAAAAGCGAGGAAGAGAGGGCGTACTACAGAATCCTATCGAGGATAAGGAAACTCATAGAGACGAGGTTCTCCCAGTTTGAAGATTGGCGCTGTAACCTTAGATTTTACGTGTATAATTCGAGGCTTAGTTTTGAAGATGCTTCGGATAAATTTTGCACATAAATGTATAAATTATAAATTTTTCTGTCTTCAGGATTACAGTATCCGTTTAATTTTTTCATAAGATTTATATTCAAGTTATAACTTCAATATCCCCTTGGTGTTGTTGATGATTTCCCTTGTAACTCCCGTTACATGTTCTACGGGGTTGCGGATTAGAGAAATCGAAGGTTTTAAGGTGAAATGCGGAACTGTTCTTGTAAAGCGCGGTTTTGCCCATATGCAGAAGCACGGCGTCATCATGGATGTGACAACAGTTGAGCAGGCACAGATAGCTGAAGAAGCTGGTGGGGTTGCTGTTATGGTTTTGGACAAGCTTCCATATGATGTCCGGAAGGCTGGAGGCGTTGCAAGGACAGCCAGCCTTAAAGCCATTGAGGAGATAATGGATCATGTCACTATACCTGTTATGGCGAAATGTCGTATTGGACATACATATGAGGCTCGAGTTCTAGAAGCCATAGGCGTCGATATGATTGATGAGTCTGAAGTTCTGACGCCGGCGGATGAGGAGAGGCATATTTGGAAGTGGGATTTCACAACTCCATTCGTCTGCGGTGCCCGTGATCTAGGTGAAGCCCTGCGCAGGATCGAGGAGGGCGCGTCCATGATTAGGACTAAGGGCGAGCCTGGAACTGGAAACGTTGCCGAGGCGGTTAGGCACATCAGAATGGTCAACAATGAAATTAGAAGGTTGAAGGCAATATATGAAAGTGGGGATCAACAGGAGCTTATTAAAGCGGCTAGGGAGCTTAAGGTTTCCTATGAACTTGTTGCCGAAACCGGGCGTCTGGGAAGGCTTCCAGTTGTGAACTTTGCAGCTGGGGGTATAGCAACACCTGCAGATGCAGCCCTTATGATGACTTTGGGATGCGACGGTATTTTCGTGGGGTCCGGCATATTCAAGTCTGAAGATCCTTTGGAAAGGGCTCGAGCAATAGTTTTAGCCACAGCATTTTATGATGACCCATCCAAGGTTGCGGAAGCCCAGGAAATGGTGGATGAGAAGAAGTCTATGATGGGCTTTGACCTTAAAACCTTAGAACTGAAAATGCAGGAGCGTGGAACTGCTTGAAACCGCCAGTAATAGGCATTCTGGCGCTTCAAGGTGCAATTGAAGAGCACATAGCGATGACGAAGCTTGCCTTTGAAGAAAATGGCATTGAAGGATCTGTTCGACCAGTCAAGACAGTTGAGGATGTTAATGCTGTTCAAGGGTTAATTATACCTGGAGGTGAAAGCACGGTGATTGGCAGACTTTCAAGTGTTAACCAAACATTGCAAGCCATTAAGCAGAGAATATACGATGGTATGCCTGTACTAGGCACATGTGCGGGGCTTATATTGCTCGCCAAAAAGGTTTATGATAGGGTGTTGGGAGAGACCAGACAGCCAACATTAGGGGTTATGGACATAGTTGTTGAGAGAAATGCCTTCGGCAGGCAGAGGGAATCCTTCGAAGAAGAATTGGAAATCCCTGCAATTGGAGAGAAAAAGTTTAAGGCGGTGTTTATCAGGGCTCCAGCTATCCGCGAAATCGGACCCGAAGTTAAGGCAATGGCAAAACTCGGCGATACAATAGTGGCGGTTGAGCAATACAACATGATTGGCACAGCATTCCATCCTGAACTAACAGAGGATACAAGAATACACCAGCTGCTAATTAATAAGGTTATGAAACACATGCAAATTATAGCCTCATGAAACTGCAAGGCTCTTGGTTAAAAGCCATTTTTATACCGCATCTCAAGAACACATGCAACAACCTTAGCTGTAGTTTCCCATAATTATTTCACTAGCTCCATTTCCATAGGAGCTTTTGCCTTTTCTTGAGGCCTTTTCAATATATGTAGGCCTTCCTGAGCTTTCCCAAGCCTCCTACGGGAAACCCCCTGGATCAAAGCTATCTGACCAGAACCCATTCCCCTAAGCTTCTGCTGGATGATCCAACGATATTATGGTCGTTAAGCTCAACTATGAATCCTTTATGATGACTAGTGAAATAATTTCGGGAAACGAGACTTTTTCTAGGGAGCGCTGTAACCTTAAGCCCTCTGCATCGCCATCCGAACGATGGATGGTACCATAGGGCCTTGTAGGCTTTTCAGTTAAGTCCTGGAAAAAAGAATCTTCTATAGATACCTTCTCAAGCAAGTACCCGGCCGCTTTCTAAACTTTGCAAAGAGGCCCAGTAGGGAAGTAAAGCGAAGGCTGAAGGACTTCTTCTTGGATGTATCCTATCCTTTAACATATACCAAATGATGAGAAGTCAATTGATGGGAACTAGGGTATTCTAGTACAATCAAAGGATCAACATTATATGTATTAACCTAATGAATAAGAGTCCCTATCTTCCTTCCTTCCATAACAAGGCTCACATTATCAGGGCTAAAACCGTTCACGACGACCGTCTTTATTCGGCATCTTTTCAGCAGTTTTACGGCCTCCGGATCTACGATCTGGTGGATCCCAGCCCTATGCCTCGTCTCAGCCATCGTTTCTTCGAGTTGCTGAAAGGTCATTTCCTCTATCTTTACGGCATCCGGATACTTCCTCGGATCCTTCGTATAGATGCCCTCTTGATCTGTCGCCTTCACGAGGACATCAGCCTTCAGCCTCTCGGCAAGAAGGGCGGCAACGCTATCCGTGGTCATTCCGGGCTTCAGCCCTCCCATGACGACGATTCCATACCTTCCCATCATAGCCATGGCGCTCCTTAAAGATGATGGCACTTCCTCTAAGCCAAGGAAGGATGCTAGGAGCTGGGCCACGAGCCTCGAAGCCATCACGGCAACCCTATCCTGATCAGGCTCCTTCAATCCCATTTTCTTTGCCCATTCGATAGCTTCCCTAGCTAGGGAACCCCCTCCAACCACGACGGCCACCTCATGGCCTTGGCTCCTGAGTTTCCTTAGGAGTTCCCCATAGGCCTTCATCAGTTCAACATTGGGTGGCGAGGCGATGACAGAGCCTCCAATACGGATGACTGCCCGCATCGCTCCCTCTTCCTCCCTTCCTTTCCTTTCCCTTCCCTTCCTTTCCCTCTTCCTTTTCTTCCTTCCCTTCCTTCCCTTTAGTTAAAACCCTTATTTCGACAAATGTCGAAATGATTTACGACTATTAGATAAGCCTTATATGCCATAAGGTCCGTTCCTTTCTGGAAGGAAGCTTTCGGTTTGGATAGGATGAGGAAAGAAGAGAAGGCTGGCGGTTATGAAGGAGATCAAAGCCAAAGCAAAACCTTGCGCGGCCATCGTTGGTGCCGGAAGGACGAAGTTTGGGGAGCACTGGTACGAAAGCCCTGAAAGGCTCCTTATGATCGCAGGGGAGGCTGCCCTAGAATCCGTGGATCATGGTCTCAGAAGGTCCGATATCGAAGCCTGCTACTTCGGAAGCTTCCTCTACCAGGTTACGAATAAGCTCGGCCTTGTCCCGGGCTATATGGCTAGGGAGCTGGGCGTGAACATTCCTATGACGAACACGGAAGCCGCCTGCGCCTCAGGAAGCTCCGCCCTCTTCAATGCCTGCATAGGCATCATGAGCGGGAAATACGATGTGGTCCTCGTGGGGGGCTTCGAAAAGATGAGTGATCGGTTTAGCAAGATCGTCGATAACCTCATGTTCGCCGGGGATCCCCATGAATTTGATGCGGGCTTCACCTTCTCCGGCCTATATGCCGCTATGATGGCCAGGTACATCCATGACTATGGTCGAGGCGACCAGCGATGCCTCGAAGCCCTAGCCCAGGTCGCATGCAAGAACCACCATCATGCCATGGGAAACGATTATGCCCAGTTCAGGCGAGAGATTACGGTAGAGGATGTTTTCAAGTCTCCCCTCATAGCGGATCCTATAAGGCTTCTCCACTGTTCCCCCATTTCAGATGGTGCCGTAGCCCTCATCATCGTAAACCCTGAGGTTGCGAGAAGGTATACGGATACGCCCATCTACATCCTCGCCAGCCAGCAGGCAACGGATGATGTTTCCCTCTTCACGAGGGAAAGCCTCACGGGCATAAAAGCTACAAGGCTTGCCGTCTCGAAGGCCCTGGAGCAGGCCAAGATAAGCCTTAAGGATGTTCAAATCGCCGAGGTCCACGACTGCTTCACGATCGAGGAGATCCTTTTCTTAGAGGATGCAGGATTCTTCGGGCGCGGCGAAGGATGGAGGGGCGTCCATGAAAGCTTCGAGTCCTTCAAGGGATCGAAACACATACCTTACGTAGGCGATTTTGGGGAGCTCATCGTCAATCCTGGAGGGGGGCTGAAGGCCGATGGGCATCCTGTAGGGGCTACAGGCCTAAGACAGGTCTGGGAATGCTTCGTGCAACTCAGGGGCGAGGCAGGGAACCATCAGGTCTCCTTGGACAAGCCCCTGAACCTAGCCCTGTGCCACAACATCGGAGGAACCGGGGGCATAGCCACAGTCCATATCTTGGCAAGGAGCCTAGGGGAAGGATCTTAAGGAGAGGCTTGAGGAGCATGAGGAGGCGATGAATGGATGAGCGAGCCCGTGACAAGGCGAAAGATCCTCACGGATTACAGGATTCGGGTCGCCAGATGCGAGCTCTGCGGTAAGACCTACTTCCCGCCCAAATGGTTCTGCAATGTCGAAGGCCGAAGGAGCCGAATGTCCTTCAGGGATTATTTCTATTCCAAGGGCTTTCTCTACTCAGGGACCATCATCAGAAGGCCTACAAACCGATTCGAGTACCTAGGCTCCTACCTGGCTGGCATCGTATGCCTTGAGGATGGCCCAAGGATTCCGGGAAGGATCACGGACTTCGTTCCTCCCGAGGACGAAGTGAACATGAGCGAATTCATCGGTCGAGGCGTCGTTCCTAGGTTCAGGAAGACCTATGAGGACGGACCTCAAGGTCTCATATACTACTCAAGCCTGAACTTCTCCTTCCTTGAAGACTATTATCCTTACCAGCCATACGCAACGATAAAGCTATCCGAGCGAAGCGATAAGATAGGCATTGTGGGCTATGGAGTATACCTTCCCAAGTTCAGGATAAAGAACAAAAGCCCCGAGGAAGCCCAGGGTGTCCAAGAAAGGACGGTGCCCTTCGCCGATGAGGATACGACCACCTTTGCCGTGGAGGCGGGGAAAAGGGCCCTAATCCATGCAGCCCTCGATGGACGGTACATCAAAAAATGCTTCGTGGGCTCGGAATCCACGCCCTATGCCGTCAAGCCCACGATGGCAACCGTCATTCAAGCCCTTGCCCTCGGGGAGCCCTATGAGGATGGCTTCGTATCAGGAGGCGTCGACACCCAGTTCGCCTGCAAGGCAGCCTCGGACCTCCTCATAGATGCCGCTGCCCTAGTAGCCTTCCCAGCCTTTAATGGAGGCTGCGTTATGGTCATAGGAAGCGATAACTCCCAGGCGGCTAGGGACGATCCCTTGGACTTCACGGTCGGAGCTGGGGCTGCAGCCTTCATCTTCGGCGATAGGGATGTCATCGCAACCTTAGACCATTACGTTTCATATACCTCCGATACGCCAGACTTCTACAGGCGGGAGGGTTCCAAGTATCCCCGCCATGGGGGTAGATTCACGGGTAAGCCGGCCTACTTCAAGCATGTGGTCACTGCCATGAAGCTTGTTATGAAGGAAGCAGGCCTAACCCCCAAGGACTTCAGTTACGTAGTCCTCCATTCCCCCAATGCCAGATATCCCTTCCAGGCCGCCTTGGAAGCGGGCTTCCAGCCCGACCAGGTTAATCCTACCCTTTTCGTCCGCTGGATAGGGAACCTATATTCGGGCTCAAGCCTCACAGCCTTGGCCGGCATCTTGGATGTGGCAGAACCCGGGGATCGTATTCTCATGGCAAGCTACGGCTCAGGGGCTGGAAGCGATGCCTATATCTTCACGGTCACTAAGGCCATCGAGGAGAAGAGGTCTAGAACGATTCCCGTGAAGGCCCAGATTGAGAGCCCCTATAGGCAATATGTCGACTATCATACCTACAGGCGATGGAAGGAGATGGGTTAGGATAACAATACGTTGGCAAACTGGATGAAGGGAAGGATGCTGGTCTACTTCTTCGTTTTCTTTTCTTTTCTTTTGGGTTTATGGAAAGGATCGAATCACCTCCATATCTTCCATACCCTTTCCTTCGATCCGGCCTGGATTAGCTCAGCTCATTTTTGAGAAAGCCTCGATTAGGCTTGCCCTCTTAGCCTCTCAACCCAGCAGACACTACTGGTATCGGAGGACGGGCTTGGGCATTCTTAAACCCATCTAGCCAGAATGCATGGATCCTGCCAGGCTTAGGGACTTTACGAGAAAAGGTTAGCCTCGAAGGAACAATAGGGGTTCGGAGCATGCTCCCTCTGGGAACGCTCAATAAGGTCCAGGCTTCTTCACAGGCTCAAGTATGCAGTCCTACGGGCCCCATCCTAGGATCCACGCATTCGATTCAGCCAGGCGCTCCTCGTAGAGAATATCCTAGCCATGTAGGAGGCTGCCGGAAGCCATCGCCCGACTAAGTAAGAATGGGGGATCGAAGGCATGCATCTTTCGCTTTTCCTTCACCTTTACCTTTGCCTTTGTCTTTGTCTTTACCTTTGTATTAGCCTCAGCCTCAGCCTTATTTCCTAAGGAGCGTTAATCCTAAGGGGTGAAAAAGAATGAGAACTTCGCCCACTGAGGAGCGCCTCATCAGGGCCTTCGAGGGCTTTGAGATCGTGGATGCCCATGAGCATCTCCCCCCTGAGAAAGAGAGGGTTGAGCAGCATGTGGATGCCCTAACCCTCTTCAGCCACTACACACGCACGGACCTGATAACGGCAGGAATGCCGGCAGAAAACTACGAGAAACTTCAGGATCCAAGGATTCCCCTCGAAGAGCGCTGGAAAATGTTCGCTCCCTTTCTTGAAAGCATAAGGTACTGCTCCTATGCCCGTCCAGCCTTCATAGCCGCCAAGGAGTTCTACGGCTTCGAAGACATCAACGAAAGAACCTATAAGCCCCTATCCGAGAAAATGGTGGAAGCCAACAAACCGGGAATTTACCATCGAGTGCTCCGAGAAAAATGCCACATCCGAGTCGCCCTAACCCAATCCAACAGGACAGACTACGATCTCGATCTGCTGATACCCCTCATGCCCCTTGACACCTATGCCGCAGTTCGTTCAAAGAAAATGATAGAGGAAAGGGCTACAAACCTTGGTGAGAAGGTTAAGGGGTTGGACGACTACCTCGATTTGACCAAGAAAGGTCTGGAACGATGGAAGGCCGAAGGGGTTGTTGGAATCAAGATGTCCTCCCGTCCATACGAGGAACCCGATCGAGGACAGGCCATCGCCCTATTCGATAGCCTTCTGAGGAATGATAGGAAGGAGCTTCCTGAGATGAACCCCCTGCGCTCCTATCTTATGGAGGAAATGCTGGACATGGCCGCGGAGCTTGATCTGGTAGTGGCGGTCCATACGGGCATGTGGGGGGACTTTCGCAACCTCGATCCGAAGCTCATGATACCTATTATCATGAGGCATCCTCGAACTAGGTTCGACCTATACCATATGGGCATGCCCTGGGTCAGGGAAATGGGCGTTATAGGAAAGAACTTCCCCAATGTTTGGCTTAACCTCTGCTGGAGCCACATCATCTCGCCGAAGATGACATGCTCCGCCTTAGACGAATGGATCGACCTTGTTCCTGTGAACAAGATCATAGCCTTCGGAGGCGACTATAGGAAGCCCGTGGAAAAGGTTTTCGGTCATTTGGTCATGGCGAGGGAAAACATTGCCAAGGTTCTGGGAGGCCGGGTTGACGAAGGTTTCATAACAGAGGAAGAAGCCATATCGATAGCGAAAAAATGGTTCTACGAAAATCCGAAGGAACTTTACAGACTAAAAATATGATCGCCTTCGCTCCTAATCATCTTTTGGCTATGGGGAAACATTCCTTCACTTCATAGGTTCAGTAAGCCAACTGATGGAGAAGTGTAAAAAAGAAAAACTTCAATATTACTTTTCAACTTCTCTCAGAATATTCTCGCTTCCCTCAGAAGGAAGGAATGGAAGCATCGGAGCCTAGATTGACTCAGGGAAGAATGCCTCTTTAAGGCAAGATTTTCGATGAGAAAATCCCGTCAATTTATAAGAAAGTAAAAACAATACGCTTTGAGATTGCTTGATTAGCCATAAAGCCTGGCGGGCTTCTTCTAATTTAAGGAAGAACCTCCCTTTGCCTCCTTGGAACCAACAAATCTATGAAAGGGTGGATATGATAATAATAAGAAGAAGAAATTAACATCTTAGCTTTTCTTTCTTAACTTTTACTTTTCTTTGATTCTTCTATAATTTCTTAGCTAATCCTCCCCCTCCTCGGGTTCCTTAGGAGCGGCTACAAGGAGATGGGCGATGAGGCTTGCAATTGATAGGGCACCGGTCATCCAAGCATAGAATTCCAGAAAAGCGACCTTCATGGGATCCTTTCCAAGGATCGGAAAAATCCAGAAGATAATAGCATAGACAAAAAGGCTTCCAAGGAGTTTCGAGAGGAGCCACCTAGCAATCTTAATGCGTTTCATAGAGGATCATTATGAATGAAAGCCTGAAACGAGTTAAGCTTTACTTCCAGCTTTTTGATCATCCTTAACTTTGAAGCCCAATCCATCCATAGGTCCCCTGCTGTTTTTATTTTATTTAGCTTTGCCATCATAAAGAAGAACCTTGGTGATGATATGATCGAAAACAGTCCTTGGGGCATAGGGCCCCTATCGGCATTACCGAACCTTAGGAGATGCCGAAGCAAGAGGGCTTCGAGCTACGATACAACCGGGGGCAATCGAGACTATGTGACAGTCGAGCCTAGGGCGAAGGCCCTTTTGCTAAAAGCCGAAGGTCCCGGCTGCATTCGCCATATATGGATCACTATCGCCTGCGAGGACCGCCATTATCTGAGGAAGCTCGTCTTGAGGGCCTATTGGGATGGTGAAACTAACCCGAGCATCGAAACCCCCCTCGGGGACTTCTTCGGGGTTGGCCATGCCCTAGCCAGCCACTTCGTTTCCCTTCCCCTGAGCATGATAAGGGCTCCTGGAAGGGGCGATAGGGCTGGGATGAACTGCTATTTCCCCATGCCCTTCGCCTCGTCAGCCCTCATAGAGCTCGAAAACCAGTGCGACATTCCTGTAAGGGCCCTCTATTACCAAATTGACTACGAGGAGTATCTGGAACCTCCCAAGAACCAGGGAAGGTTCCATGCCTGGTGGAACCGTGAGAATCCTTGCAAGAAAGTCATTCATAAGGATCCGAAGAACGAAATCAATCTTACTGGGGATGAGAACTATGTCATTCTCGAAGCCGAAGGTATGGGGCATTATGTGGGTTGCGTCCTAAGCGTCGACAACTTCAATGCCTTCCATCAGAACTACAATTGGTTCGGGGAGGGGGATGACATGATCTTCGTCGATGGTGAGAGATGGCCTCCAAGCCTCCATGGAACGGGAACGGAGGACTACTTCGGGGCTGCCTGGGGCTTTCCCTGCGGCCAGTATTCAGGTCCCTACACGGGGGTCTCCCTGGCTGGTGATGTCTACGAATGGTCTGGTAAATGGAGCGTCTACAGGTTCCATCTCGAGGACCCCGTTTACTTCAGCAAATCCATAAGGGTTACGATAGAGCATGGTCATGCCAACGATCAGGGAAACGACTACTCAAGCGTAGCCTACTGGTACCAATCGGAGCCCCATAAACCCTTCCCTCCCCTTCCTGAAGTCTCAAAAAGACTGCCAAGGTAGACTGGCTTTACGAAGCTTTGCCTCCTATCGCTTTCTTTCTTATCCCTTTCTTTTTTCGGAAGGAAGGGCGGATAGACATCTTCTAAATAGCGGAAAAATTCAGAAATGATTATGAAGGGCTAAAAATGGAACTGAGCTGAGATTAAAAGCCCTACGACAATAAAGCTCCCTCAGGTGATTTTTCCTAGCCTCCTTCCCTTTGGATAGTAGCCTATTCCGTCCGTTCTATACTTGGGCTTTGCAGCTGTCGGCGAGCAACAGATCCATCATGTCATATTATGAAGCGGGTCGATCCTATAGATTCGGAAGATTATCGGAAGCCTTCTACATAGGACGGCTAAAAGATAAGATAAAAATATCCTCGATCGTTATTGTGTTTGATTGAGTTGGATAAGCTTAAGGCGGATGTGCTGAGGCTGCTAAGGGAGGATGAGGAGTTCAGGTATGCAGTTGCAGGACTGATAGGGCTAGGCGAGATACTCAAACGCCTGGATGCACACGATGCCAAGTTTGTTGAAATACTTAAAAGGCTCGATGCACACGAGGCTGAGCTCGTCAAGCTTAGGAAGGACATGTCACGGTCAAGGATGGAAGGCTGATACTAATCGAAGTCTCATCACATGTAAGGGCGTCAGATGTTTTCCAGCTTAAGAAGAAGGCGGAGCTGTATGAAGAAAAAACGGGCAGGAGGCCCGACAGGCTCCTCATCGTAACGCCCTACGCGGATGAGAAGGCCCTAGAGGCATCAAAAAGCCTCGGAATAGAAATGTATACAAATGTTTAGCTGCTGCTAACCGAGATGTTTATGCTGAATTTTCCAAGCCGAGTATAGCTCAGGGGCATGGAATAAATATACTCTCTTAGAATAATCCAAAAAGCATTGCAAGGTTAAAAATGCTCTTTGATGAAAATTACTTTTTCAAGTTTTTGAAATGCATGTCTCCCATTACTATTTCAGCTCCTTTCATAAGTCCTATTGCATAGACTATAGAGTCAGCTAGTTCCCAGCCTTCGATTTTTCCTTTTTATGACTATGTCTATTTCAGCGGATTTTATTGCTATGGCTTCATCTAGGGGTATGAGGGCTCTTCTTTCTTTAATGAAGGTTCTTTCCTTTTCAGCCAATTTCCCTATTTTTCAGCTTTGAGGTTTTAAAACCTCAGCTAGGCAGATTGCGGGGTTAACTTTTCCTCCAAACTTTTGATTATTGGCTTAACCTTCCTCTCTCCAGCTTCGCTTCCTATGAAATATTCAATTTAAGCATAAGAATCTATAAGATATTTCATGTCCTATCCCTATGATCTCTAAGGTCGCTGGTATCTACCTTCTTAATTGTTCCGAACATGCTTACTTCTTTTCTTTTCTTTTAGTATGGATTCATCTGAACCCTCGGGTCTATCATTATGCCCGCTATCCGTATGAAGCCTAGGAAGTATGATGCCTTTCGGATAAGTCTTATCGTAAAAAGCGTAAAATGTAGTTCCTTAAGCCACAAGATATCTTTTTATGAGCTCCTCGTCTAGCTCAACCCCTAGCCCAGGATTGTCAGGAAGCTCTATGTAGCCTCCCTTGGGCTTGATGGGGTTCTTCTCAAACTCATGGATCGCATACTTGGTCAGATACTCAGCCATCGGACATACCGTCGGCTTCTGGGACATGATGAGGTGAAGGCTCGGGGGAGCACTGGCATGGGGGATTACCTGCACATCGAAGGCCTCCGCCAGGGCGCAGACCTTACGGATCTCCGTAATGCCCCCGCACCACGTCACATCCGGTTGGACGATGTCAACAGCACCCCTCGTAATAAGCTCCTTGAAGCCCAAGAGCGTATACTCGTGCTCCCCCGCCGATATAGGGGTCTCCACGAGCTTTCTAAGCCTTATGTAGCCCTCTATATCGTCTGGGGGCAGGGGCTCCTCCACCCAGCTTAGCTCAAAGCGCTCCAATCTCCGAATCATCTTTATGGCGTAAGGAAGGCTCCAGCTCGTCCAGCAGTCGGCCATGAGCTCGATTCCATAGCCGATCGCATCCCTCACAACCTTCACGAGTTCGAAGTTCCTATCCATCCCTGGGAGTCCGTCCGCGGGACCTGCGATGAAACGCATCTTCATAGCCGTATAGCCTTCCTCCACATAGCCCTGGGCCTCGGAAGCCAGCTCCTCGGAGGGTAGGGGATGGAGATGACTTGCATAGCATCGAATCCTATCCCTTGTCCTTCCGCCGAGGAGTCTATAGACGGGCTCCTTCTTCGCCTTTCCTATAATGTCCCAGAGGGCTGAGTCGATGAGGCTCATAGCCATGATGACGGCCCCCTTCCTCCCATACCCGAAGCTTGCCTTGAACATCTGATCCCAAAGCATTTCGACGTTGAAGGGATCTTCGCCCAAAAGGATGGGCTTGAGGTAGTTGGAAGCTATATGGGCTTGGAGCTCGCCTCCAATATAGGGTCCTCCAGCCCTTATGAGGCTGCTTATGCCTTCATCCGTCTCTACTTTAATGAAGGCTGCCGAGGCCATCGCAGGTGGAGGGCCTCCAGGAGCCTTTTTAAACCTCGGGTATATGTCCAAGGGCCTAACCATGGCATAAGAAGCCTTGGATGGGTTTGGATACACTACCCTCAAGGCCTTTACATCCGTGATCTTCATAGGCAAACCCCTTCCTCGATCAGTAGTTATTAGTTATGAATGGAAGGGCTTTTAAGCTCTAAAGCTAGAGGGAAGGGAAAGGCTTCTTATGGACGCTTGTTATGGTTATGGTTGAGACGATTGTTAGGAGGATTGGATCGAGAATGCGTATAGCGATAGGAGGATTTGGAGCCGAATCCAATGCTTTCAGTGCCGAGAGCCCTATCGAAAAAGTTGAGGGTCTCTCATCAGGCCAAGGGCTCATAGCCAGGAACAAGGGCAAGAAGACAGTCATAGGGGGCTTCCTCGAAGCCCTAGACGGAGCCGATGCAGTCCCGATTCTCAGGGTATTCTGGGGAGCCACGGGCATCATAGGCAAGGAAAGCTATGGGCGCTTTAAGGCTGAGATGCTAAAGGGCATTGCGAACGCCGGAAAGATCGATGGGGTTCTCCTAGACCTTCACGGAGCCATGGTTGCCGAGGGCTTTCCAGATGGCGAAGGGATCCTCCTTAAGGAAATCAGGGAACTAATAGGCGAGAAGGTTCCTATAGCCGCAGTTCTGGACATCCATGGAAACATCACGGATCTTAAGCTTAGGGCTTCCAACCTTCTATTGGGCTACAGGACAAACCCCCATGTGGACCTGTACGAGAGGGGAAGAAAGGCTGCCAGGCTTCTGCTCTCCATGATAAAGGGCGAAGTGAAACCTGTCATGCGATTGAAGAGGTTGCCCATGCTGGGACCAAACCTAGGGATGAGCACCTGGGCCTATCGTCCGGAAGAGGAGGAGCGTCTACCCTTTGCGAGGATTATGAAGAAGGTTCTGGAAATCGAGAAGAAGGAGCGGGGTATCCTCGATATATCCGTCTTCATCGGATTTCCTTGGGCAGATGTTCCGGAGGCCCTAACCTCCGTCCTCGCCATAAGCGATGGGGATGCCGTGCTAGCCCAAAAGGTGGCGGAGGATGTTGCAGAAATGGTGTGGGAAGCCCGCCACGAGTTCCTGAAGATCCGTCCCCTAGTACCGGTGGAGGAGGCGGTGGAGAGGGCTGTAAGGGCTCAAAAGGGTCCTATCATCCTCGTAGATGTTGCCGACAATTCTGGAGGAGGAGCCCCCTGCGACAACACGGTCATCCTCGAAGCCCTTTTGAGGATGGGAGCCGAGGATGCAGTCGTACCATTAAGGGATCCGGAGGCTGTAGCTTTGGCGATGGCTTCTGGCGTTGGAACTACCCTCGAGCTTGAAGTGGGGGGAAAGATCGATAGAAGGTTCTACAAGCCCGTGAGGGTTAGGGCACGGGTGAAGACCCTCTTCGATGGGAAGTACGTTATCCGAGGACCCCACCATGGAGGATACGATGTCCGGGAAGCCCTCCTTCCGAAGGAAGCCTGGAGAAGGGCAGACGTGGGAAGGACGGCCCTTCTACAGACGAATGGAATAGAGATCATAGTCTCCGAGGAAAGGGTGGGAATGGAACAGGATTATTATAAGGCTGTGGGTGTGGATCCATCGGAGCGGAAGATCGTAGTCGTGAAGTCCCATCAAGCCCATAGGGCTTCCTTCGAGCGCATAGCCAAGGAAATCATCGAGGTCGATACGCCAGGCTCCACAAGCCCTAGTTACAAGGGCCTGAGCTTCAAGAATATACCAAGGCCTGTGTTTCCCTTAGATGCCCTATAAACAAAGGATTAGGCTCATAGCCATATGAATAACTAAGGCTTGGGCTAAGAATCTTCTATGTTGGATCGAGCAGCCTGATAGGCTCGAGCCATAGATCCCTTGGATTTTTACTTTCAATTTTGTCTGGCCTACTCGAGGGATGGACCTATCATAAACGACCAAGAAAAACCTCGAACATCTTTCCTTCCCCTTCTTTTGATCGATCCCTTTTCCCTTCATTCCTCGAAAAAGTTTATATTCATCTGTAATTTATTTACAAAATGTAATTGGATTACATTAAAGGCGATTTTTATGGAGAAGGATGAGTGGTGGGGAGTTTATAACAATGCCTTGAGGGAATGGAAGGAAAGGATGAAGGAAGCCATGGAGGAATGGAAGGAAAGGATGAAGGAAGCCGTCAAAAAGGGTGCAGCTTCCATGCCATCGATCCCAAACATATCGATGCCACCTATGCCTCCTATACCCTCGATACTGCCATCGCGATCCAATGTTGTGGCATCCCGCATAGGCGATGAAGAGCTGCGGGTGATCGACATGCTCGTCAAGACAGGGCTTTTCAACACGCGCTCGGAGGCCGTCGCCTATCTTGTAAAGGAAGGGATCAAGGCGAGAAAGGATGTCGTCGATAAGGTTTCATCCGCCCTCGAGGAGATATCGAGGATTAGGAGGGAAGTTGAGGAGCATGTTAAAAAACTAAGGAGGGAACTTGGGCTTTCCGATTCTGAAGTCCTACAGGAAAAGGAAAAGGAAAAAGAAAAAGAAAAGGATAAGGAAAAGGAGAGAGGAGGGAAGATAGGGGCTTGTCCAAAATGCAAAAGAAGCCTCGAGGGCATGCCTCTAGACATAGTTATTTGCCCCTACTGTGGGTTTAGGATGAGAAACGATGAACGCTCTTAATCATAAAAATTATTTGTGCCCATGAAACGCATGGAGGCTTTCTCCCTAGCCAACAAACTCCCTGATTAAGAGCGACGATGAAAAATGAATAAACTTTCGTTCTACTTAGGCTCCTGAAACGCTTTTTTCTTTATGTATCATCTCCCGCAAAATACTATTCTTTCTTTTATCATAGTTTTATGCGCCGATCCTTCTCGGGTGCTTAAGTCTTTTATGTAATTTGTGGGCTTGATAGTAGGGTTTTAGTATTGGATCTTTTACCATGTAGATTTCTTCATGTTCTTCTAACAGCATTTCTTATAGCCTAACTGCTTTGAAATTTTCTATTACGTTTTGTATAGTTGCATCGTTTACTGGAGAGCCTTTTCGAGCTTCTATTGCTTTTTTTATTTCTTTAAATCCGGCTGGAGTTGCTGCAATTTTTAGCATTATTATGTAACTTATTCTATCCTTCCCATTTAAAAATATTCAAGTTCATCTTTTACTATTCTTATTTTCTTCCATTATCTCCTTTAAGCTTTTTCATGAGACCATTTTCTGACTGCCACATTATTTCCGTAAAGGGTCGGCCAACTTGGCATTCCGTCAAGCTTTCTTACAGAACCTTTTTCACAGCTATCGTAGGGTCCGCGGGGGGCTTTCCCAGGACCTTCTTCACGATCTCCTTGACGACCTCTGGGCTTGGCGCCTCCCACCAGCATATGCCCCTACCCTCCCCATCAACCCACGTCCCGTAGAAGGTGACATCTGGATAGCCCTTGAGCACCTCTAGGAACTTGGCTCGGATATCCTTCAGCTCCTCCTTAGTCAGCTTTGGAAGCCTGCCAGTATCGGTGAAGTGGAAAACGATCACATCAACCATAACTATCCACCAACTAATATGGCAGCCCTTGATATATAAAAACTGTAGTTTCCATGAAATCAGCCGTCTTTTAGTCCCTTCCTTTTATCGTGTGAAAACGTTCCTTTGGGGAGGCCAGTTCGTAAGGTCAGCCATTTTCGTATCGCCTGTCGTGGATGAGCATAACATAATATTACATTATCCTTCTCCTTCTAAGGCTAACCATGAGAAGATAAGTCTTTTCGCCTTATTTTCTTCACCTTTTGGCTCTAGGCCTTCCCATGGTCTTAAGACCGTGGATGCTGCCCTATTCTGTAGCCCTGGGTCCTAAAAAAGACCCGAGGGGGAGGGGGTTCTAAAATGGGGCCCATTCCGAAGGGGATCGGAGCTAGGCTTAGGCGCTTTCGGCTAATACCTTAATCCTGGGAATTAATGCCCTTAAGCTTCCTGAAACGCCCGTTTCACGATATTCCTTATAAATCTGAAAGAGAGATGCGATTAAAGTAAACGGGTGTGAAGGCTTTGGGCGTACTAAAATTGAAAGGAAACTACGGGATAGCCCTTGCCTTAATCCTTATCCTACTATCCATCTCTTCCATCCCCTTTGCCAAAGCCTTGCCAACGAAGGCTGTTTCAAAAGCCTTCGTCAGACAGGTCAAGGCCTCTGGGATTGGAAATCCCTACTCTGCGTACAGAATAGGGGTTAACACCACGGATGGAGGTCGCATCGAGTATCTCTTCATATGGGAAAGATCCATAGAATTGAACTGGAAAGGCTTTTACGGAAAGCTCATAGTAGGCACATCCCCTATCCTCCACATGTCCAAGTATAGTAAGAATGGAAGCCTAGAAATGAGCCTAACCTACGTGCCCCTCCTTCTGATGCAGTACAACGATTCCGATGGAAACGGTCTCTTCGACTTCTGGACGAGGAAAGGAAAGAGCTTCTCCGATGAGGTTGAGCAGGAAGATATCGAATGGGAAGGCCTTAGGGATAAGCCATACCGCATCTTTCCCCTGGCCCCTATGTTCCAGATGATTTTCCGTCAGCAAAAATGGGAGTGGAAGGTAAGCCCCCTGAGCAGCAGGAATTTGACCTTAGGCGACACGGTTTATCAAGAATTCTCTTGGAACATCTCAGCCAAGGTACCTTCCATACCCTGGTTCTACAGCGAAATCGATAAGGACGATAAGGAGCACCTCCGGCGCATAGGACTGGAATGGACGAGTATAGAGGTTACGCTGGGCTACCATGTGAGGCTTCTTCCCCATAACCCTGAGGTCAAGTATGACTTGGATTTCGCCAACACGAGCTGGGCGGATGGAAAAAACCTGCGTCTGGCTATGATCTCGACGATCATATATCGTGGCGAGGATCCTGTTGCAGTGAAGCTGGGCGGGAAGGGATTCAAGGTCTTTCAAAAAACCATCATTTCGGATGAACCCATCATCCTCGTCTCTGAGAAAGCCTTCGAGGCTTCGAAGGCCTTCGTCTCCTATACTCCTTGGGCCATGGTAGATGGAAGGAATGTGACCGATGCCATAAAAACAGCGATAAACCCCGCCTTTCTTCTAGCAACGCCGATTGTCGTTCCCCAGGGACTCTATGCCACAGGAATCATTACGGAATTGGAAGGGAGGCCGTCGAGGAACCGCATAGCCTTTGCCCACCAGGTTAGCGTACCGAGGTTCAATGATTCCCTAAGCCATGATCCAACCATAGGCCTCGTCGCTGACCTGGCTACGGTTGCCCTTCCTATGCTTCCATGGGATACCGTCTCCATAAGGATGCTTCTCATAGGTGGAACCTTAGCCCTTGCCGCATTAACAGCCTACCTTCTAAGCTCGAGGATGAGGAGTAGACCTAAGCCTAACTGGGGTAAAGCCTGAAGAATACCATAATCCCAGGAGCCCAAGGACATAGGAAGGGCTTCTGGAGCCTTAGGAGGCGTTTGACATTCAGGGCACGAGATAGGAGCTTAGTATTTTTTTTCAGGGGTTTCTTCTGGATCAAAGATCTGTTCTGGATCCGTGGTTCTTTTGGCATCCTCCACATAGCAGGAGCCAGCAGGGTGAGCAGATACGAGCCCGCACGGATGCTTGCAGACGCCTTCAACCCCAACTCTGATCTGATAGAACCAGCCAAGATGGGCGAAATGAAGTGGAGGGCGAAGAGGCCTGGGGATTCTTCCCTCAACATAACCAAGCGTTCAAACACCCTAATGGAGACTAAGCCCCCTAAAGCTTAGTGAAGCGCTCGAAGCGATGAAGCTTGGATGGAATCAGCATGCTTGCTTAAAGCCGATAAACGTGGCTACAAAGATCCAAAGGAGGCTAATGAGGCCCTTTAGACTTGGCTGGGAGCCTAATATTCAATAAAACGATTTATAGACGCTTATACAATCATCCATCTAAGGCGGATACGTTGGGGCACATCTATGTGAAGACTACATTTTACAACGCTTTTGACTATATCCAGTATTTGGAGGGGAAGCTGAAACTAGACGATGTCAAGAAGGCTGAGGTGGAAGCCCTAGTCGACACTGGAGCAACCTTCCCAGCTCTGCCCGAGGAAATAATCGCTGAACTTGCTTTGCCAAGCCTAGGCGAGCATCCAGCCGAAACTGCAGAGGGGGCCGGGAAAGCGGAGCTTGTGGCCAACGCCATAATAAAGATAGAGGATAGAATAGCTCAATCACCCATCATCAAGAGACCTAAGGGTACAACACCACTCATAGGTGTAGTAGCCCTAGAACAAATGGGCTACAAGGTGGACCCCACGACAGGGAGACTCGTCAAAGGGCTGCCTCTGATGCTCTAAACGCACATCCGAACTTAAGAGTGATACAAAACCTAAGAGTGATACAAAAAATTCTCAACTAAAAACATGTGCATAGGATGTTTGGTTGGTTTTTACTGAAAAGGTTGCAGTCACAGCCGCCGGCCTTGGCACTATGCTTCTCCCGATTAGTAAGGAGCTGCCTAAGGAGATGCTCCCAATATTTGTTTTTTTCGCTTTAATTTAGGCTTTAATGGGTTTTGATCTGAAATTATTTTCAGGGAAAGTAATGAAGTTTAATTTAGTGCAAGGGTTTATAGAAAAGGCTGCCTTTTTTGAAAAAGGAAAAAGGATCCTTAATTGGAGAAGAATCTATGATTCAAGAACTTTCGAAACAAGGATAGGGTAAGATAAGATAGGATAGGTAGGATTCGCCTCCCTACCTTAAGCCAGTCTTAGAAGAGAAGCCAGCCCTAAGCTATCTTCTAAAGCCCAGCATACCCAAGGCTCGCTTAGCTCATTTTACTGGATTCCTTAGGATGCCTATCCCCTCCACTTCGGCTTCGACCACATCCCCAGGTTTAAGGAAGCGTCCCCTAGGAGCCCCTATGCCCCCAGGCGTTCCCGTAGATATGATGTCCCCAGGCTCTAGGGTCACGAAGCTGCTGAGGTACTCTATGAGCTCAGCCACTGTGAAGACCATGCGTCCCGTGTTGGAGTCTTGCATGGTCTCCCCGTTTACCCTCAGGGTTATGCGAAGCCTTTGGGGATCCTGGATCTCATCGGGCGAGGCTATACAGGGTCCCAGGGGAGCGAATCCATCATGCCACTTTCCATGGAGCCAGTCGAAGAAGCTGTCGTTGGGGCGCTTCCTCCTGGCAGGGTTAAGCCTGAACTCTCGATCCGAAACATCGTTGACGATCGTGTAGCCAGCCACGGCGCCAAGGGCATCCTTAGCCTTAATGCCCTTCACCTTCCTTCCAATGACGACAGCCAGCTCAACCTCCCAGTCGATTTTATTAGGGGAGATGGCAGGAAGCCTTATGGGCTTTTCGGGATCTGTGATGGTCGTCGAGGGAGGCTTCATGAAGAAGTATGGAAACGTATGCTCCCTTTCCTCAGCCTTTCCTCCGCTTTCCTCTATGTGCTCCGCATAATTCCCGGCCAGAAGGAAGAACTTGGGAGGATTCCGTATAGGGGCAAGAAGTTCCACATTTTTGTATTCGTAGGCTATGGGTTCCTTCCTAAGTTTGTCCATATTCCTTACGTAGAAGGATTCTAGGGTCTTCGCTAGGCGGTATCCCTCCTCCTTAGGAGGGAGGAAATCGAGGAGGGAAAGGGGAGAAGCCAGGCGTGCATCATCCATAAGAACAAGGGCTTCTGGAAGCTTTTCCTTCGTTTCCCTTGAGTAGAGATCGTAAAGGTTCCTTAAATCGACGATGAAACTATCGAAGTAAAGCCCTACGAGGGGCTTCCCTTCAAGCCTGAAACGACAGAGGCGCATAAGACTTTCCTTCGCTCCTATTTTCCATCGATTTGTTCTTACCTAGCTTGGCTATATGCTTACGCTTATTCTTTTTCCTTTTTCAGAGGATTCGTACATGGCATCGACGACCCTGAGAACCCTAAGGGCATTTTCAGCCGTATTCACGGGAGAACGGTCCTCCACAATCGATGCTATCCAGTCCATGAGCATGTCTAGGCCATACTGCCCTCCATAGCCTCCCTCGCTCTTTATGGCATACAGGAATCTCCTTTCGGGGGCGGCCCTCCATCTTGGCGATCTGCTGAAGACCTGGAGCTCCGAGCCCATGGGGTCCCAGCGTATCCATCCGGCACTTCCATGGATGTTGAAGGAGGTTTCATATCCCCTTTGCATGTAGTAGCCTCCATGAAAGCTCGCGATGGTTCCCTTGGAAAAACCAAGGATCGCTACGCCCCCATCCTCGACATCCAGATCCTTCCGATAGACGTTTCCTACGAAGGCTGTCACGGAAGTCACTTTATCCTCCAGAAAGTAGAAAAGGAGGTCCAGCCAATGGATGCCGAGCCAGTTGAAAAAGCCCCCTCCGCTCACAGATTTCTTGAAGAGGTAATGCCTCGGATCCCTATGGGAAGGATCCGCCTCTCCTATCAGGGAGGCGAGCATTTTTGCCTCTACGGAATAGATATCGCCCAGCACATCGGCCTCCCTTACAAATTTCCGAATATCCATGGCTATGGGATGGAAGCGCCAGGGATAGCCTACGGAGAATTTGATCCCTCGGCGCCGAACGGCCTCTACAACGGGCTCCATCTCTTTGGAATTCCTGGCTATGGGCTTCTCAGCCATGACATGCTTTCCAGCCTCGACAAGCTGGATGCAAGCCTTGGGGGCTTCATCGTTGGGAAGGAGGACCATAGCAGCATCAAAATCCTCCTTATCAAGAATCTCTTGAAGGGATCTGTAGAGGGGCTTGGAGGCGAAGGGCTCCGGAACGGCTATCGATTCCCGTCCTCCCGTATAAAGGGCTACGACCTCAACCTCGGGAAGGTTCCTAAGGGATTCGAGGTAAGCCCTTCCATGGGGATGGTCTATCCCTATGAAGGCCAGCTTAAGCTTACGCCCCAGCTTACGCTCAAGCTCAGGTTTGGGCATCATATTCCCTTTCTCTCCTTTTATTTCCTTTCTCTTTTCTTCCCCTCCTTTACTTTTCTTCCCTTCCCTTTCTTTTCTTTGGCAATTAAGCCTTCATCTTCCATGCCCTCGCCCTCTGGTTCTTTTTCTTTTTAAGCAAAGGCCCCATAACTACTAACCGCTTTTCTGGAGGAGGCGTCTTGCTTTGAAAATCTATAGGGTCGGAATCGTAGGCCTGACAGGCATTGCATCGGCAACTCCTAGCGTATCTGAGAAGTCGCCTCTCCGTTCGCCCATGCCCATTTCCCATGCTTCCGCTTACGCCGTCCTTCCCCAAACTAGGGTAGTGGCTGTTTGTGACCTTATCCCGGAGCGAAGGGAGGACTTTGTAAGGCGATGGAGCCATGTATGGAGCCCCATAGCTACCTACCCAGATTATAGGGAAATGCTGGCTCGGGAATCCCTAGATATCCTCAGCGTGGTCACATCGGATCATCGGCATGCGGATATAGTGGTCGAGGCGGCGGAAGCGGGGGTTAAGGGCATATTCTGCGAAAAGCCCATTGCCACAAGCCTTGAGGATGCCGATCGAATGATAGAAGCCGTGGAGAGGAACAAAGCCATTCTATCCGTAGATCATACGAGGCGCTGGAGCCCCATATACCATAAAGCCAAGGAGCTCATCAGGACCGGTGCCATAGGTCGGCTGAGGTTCATCCTAGGAACCCTAGGGGGTCCGAGGGCCATGCTTTTCCGCAATGGAACCCATCTCATCGATGCCCTATGCTTCTTCGCCGAAGAAGATCCCGAATGGGTCATGGCGGAGCTTGATGAGGGCTATGAGGATTACTGGGAATACAGGGGCGACGGGGGCCACGATCCAGCAAAGGAGCCTGGTGCCTTGGCTTACATACGATTTAAGAATGGCATTAGGGCCTTCTACAACGGAACGAGGCCATCGATTCCCGACTTCAGCCTCGAACTCATGGGCTCCGAAGGTCGTATTCATGTGGATGATGCGAAGGTAGAGCTTTTTACCTTGGATTCAAAGTCGGGAGGTTTGGCCCATAGGATCGTAAGGCCAGAAGCTTACATGAAGTCCGGTATAGTGGCAGCTATTGAAGAGCTTATCGGGCTCATGGAAAGAGGAGGCGAGGGCATATCAAATGGAAGGGAAGCCAGAAAGGCCTTGGAAATCATTATAGCCATCTTGGAATCGCAGCGAAGGGGTAATGCGAAGGTTAGGCTACCGATGCCCAGAAAAGCCTAGGGAATTAAAGTAGTAAGGATGCTGGGATTTGGATTGGATGGGGTGCGGCTGTCCAATAAATATAAATATAAATCTATAAAGAAAAAAGAAGACCAATACTGGCGATTGGGCTCTTATCCTAAGAACTTTTAAAGGTTTTCGGGATGTTAATAAGAGTACGGCGGTTAGATTGAAGGTCGCCCTTCAGCTTTACACAGTTAGGGACAAGATGGCGAGGGACTACCTTTCCACCCTGAGGCTCGTGGCGGAGGGGGGCTATAGGGCTGTCGAATTCGCGGGGCATCCCTTCGGCACAGTGAAGGCTGGAGAGTTAAGAAGGATATTGGATGGGCTCGGTATCAAGCCCCTTTCAGCCCATATAGGCTTCGGACTCTTGGAGGAAAAGCTGGGGGAGACCCTGGGCTATGCGGCCGAACTGGGTTTGGAATACGTGGTTTCCGAACCAGATATGAGGCGGATCGACAGCCTCGAGAAATGCCTCGAGGCCGCGGAGAAAATGAACGCCTTTGGTGAGGAAGCGAGCCTTCATGGCATGAAGTTTGGCATGCACAATCATGCCATAGAGTTTGAGAAGAAGTTTATGGGGAAAACCTCTTACGAGATTCTCGTCGAGGCCACGAATCCAAAACACGTCTTCTTCCAGCCCGACGTCTACTGGATACGGTATGCGGGCTACGATCCATGTAAAGTGATCGAATCCTTGAGGGGAAGGTGCCCCTTAGTTCATCTGAAGGATATGAAGGATGATTTATCCAAGGAGATGGTGGAGCTCGGTCAGGGATCGATGGATTTCCAGGCCATTGTAAGGGCATGCGAAGGATCCGGAACCGAGTGGTACATCTTCGAAAACGACAAGCCGAGTACAGACTCCATAGAGAGCATTAAAATCGCCATGGAATATCTGAAAAGTAACTTCCCTGTGGAGTAAGAAAAGATAGAAAGGAAAGAAAAGAAAGGAAAGACCCATCCGATGCCCGAAGGCTGTTGAGTCCTCCTTTTTCAGAGGATGAAGGATTGTCAAGCCCAGCCCACCTTCCTCTTACAGGAAGGTCTGTCGAAGCCATGACCTAGAGGTCGACAGCCCTAGGCTTCTTATGGGAAAGCCTCGGCTTAAACGCCAAGAAGTCCTCCAAGGCTGCCGTTAATCCATCGATGGCGGCCTCTACGAAGATCCTCCCCTTCCTTTCGCTCGCAAGTCTAGGATCATCGCTAAAGCCTGAGGGCCTATGCTCATCCGTATAAAGAACTTGGCTGATCCTTGGCTTCCAGTCATCAAGGTCTTCGGCAGACCTGACCTCCCCGAGATCGCCCTCAGAGATCGTAGCCAGGTAATCCCTCCTGACAAGATGGGGATAATATGCCAAGGCTATGGAGGTCTCGAACTCTCCTGCATGCCTAGCTGATGGATAGGCCTTCTCTAGGCTTTCCCTGTAAATCTTCGGAGGTATAAGTTCCCAGTAGTTCACATAGCCCACCCTTAAGCCCATGCCAACCCTCATCCTAGAAGCCGCCATGGCTATCGATGGACCGTTTCCTCCATGACCATTAACGATTACGATTTGCCTTATCCCATAGAGTCTAAAAGACGTTCCTAGGTCGCAGAGGATCTGGGTCAGGGTTTCAGGGCGAAGGCTTAGGGTTCCAGGAAAGGCCTCGCTAAAGTGGAGCGCCGAGTAACCCAGGCTTATGGTGGGCGCTACTAGGAGCCTGGGATAGAGCCTCTTGGCTGCCCCTTCGCATACCATCGTGACAGTGTAGGTATCATTCCAAAGGGGAAGATGGGGACCATGTTGCTCCGTGGAGCCCACAGGGATTAGGACAGCCTCTAAGCCAGGAATGATGTCCTTCAATTCCTTCCATGTATGCTCCTGCCAAAAAACTTTTGTCATACTCCCTTCCTTTTCCTTGAAAGCTTCTAATCCCCCTTAACTCTTTCCATCGAAATTGAAGGTGCGATCCGTGTGAAGCTTTGCTATCCTGGCTTCCTAGGCATAGAAGTCTGTTTATCGTTATATTATGTTCCTTAGCACGCTATCTTTATGAAGCCCAGGAAGTCTGATGCCCAGTCTCTTCCACCTTAATGCAAGTCTTCTGAACCCTCTCATCAGTCATGCAAAGAACCTTTCGACAAACTTCAAAAAGCTCCTTTCCCATACAAACTCCTCTTGCGATCTCTTACGAGGTTTTAAAAGGCATTAAAATCCATCAGTTAAGGAATCCTAAAAGGAATATCGCTAAATTCATTAAAGCATGCAGAAATGTGTGATGTATTTGCCTTAAAACCTTTATACGCACTATATAATATAACTGTAAATTAAGTGATTTGCATGAGGGAGAAAAACGTTTTAAAAATAGCAGAAAACGTCTACTGGATTGGAGCACGCGATTGGAACCGCAGGCTCTTCGATGCCTTAATACCTCTTCCAAAAGGCACATCCTATAACGCTTACCTTGTTATGGGCAGAAGCGGAAAAGCCCTTATAGATACCGTAAACCCGGGTTTCGAAAGGGAGCTTGAAGAAAAAATCCGCAGCTTAACAAATCCAGAGGAACTAGAATATGTGGTTATGAACCATGCGGAGCCAGACCATGCTGGCACCATACCCTATATCATGAGTATTGCTTCCAAGTCAAAGCTCATAACCACGGGCAGAGGAGCCAGAATGGCTCAAATCTACTACCACGTTCAGCCAGAAAGGATAAGGGTTGTAGGCGATGGCGAAACCATAAGCCTAGGGGACAAAACATTACGGTTTGTAGAAGCGCCCATGCTCCACTGGCCTGAAACAATGTTCACATACCTTGAAGAGGATAAGATTCTTTTCCCATGCGACTTTTTCGGCTCCCATTTGGCTGGCGGAGTTTACAGCGACGAGGTTGAAGACTTGCTGATCCATGCCCAAAGGTATTGGGGAGAAATAATGATGCCTTTCAGGGTTATGGCGCAAAAAGCCTTAGAAAAAATTGCTGGTTTAGAGGTGCGTGTCATAGCCCCGAGCCACGGCCCCATCCACAGAAAACCGGAGCCCATCCTAAATGCGTATAAAAGGTGGGCGTCTGGTGAAACACGTCCAAAAGCTGTAATAACCTATGTAAGCATGTGGAACAGCACAGACGCTATGGTGAAGCAGATGGCTGAAACCTTGGCTAACGAAGGCATTGAGGCACCCCTCTATAACCTAGCCTTAACAGATGTGGGGGATTTGGCCAAGGATCTTGTGGATTCACGGGCCATCGTCTTTGGTGCACCAGCATTTTTGGGTGGGGCCCATCCCTTGGCTGTTTACGTCGCCTACCTGTTCAAGGCTCTGCGTCCGCCGACAAAGTTTGCCGTTCTCTTAAGCTCTTATGGTTGGGGTGGCGGCGCAGTAAGGCAAATCCAAGAACTGCTCAGTGGATTCAAAATCGAGGTCGTCGGCGCCTTTGAGATTAATGGTCCGCCCACAGAGGAGAACATGGGACAAATTGGGGATATCGGCAAAACATTAGCGAAAAAGATTAAGGAGGAAGCCTAACATGGATGGAATAACCGATGAAGGGCGCAAAAAAGCCTTAAAAGAAATTCTTAGGCAGCTGCATGCCGGCATTCCGCCGGAACGGGTTAAAGAACGTTTTAGGCAGTTTCTCCAGGGTGTCAGCCCGCTGGAAATCGCCAAAATCGAACAAGAACTCATCAGCGAAGGCATATCGAGGGAGGAGATCCAAAGGCTCTGCGACGTGCACCTCGCAATCTTCAAGGAACAATTGGAAAAGCAGAAGGTAGGGGTAGGGATAGCGGTAGAGATTGCCCCATCAAGCCCCATCCACATACTTCTTGAAGAGCATAAAATGCTTCAACGGATAACCCAAAAGCTCGGCTCACTGGCGGACAAGGTACAAATAGCCGAAAGCCTAAGCACTGTTAAAGAGGAATTAGCGCATTTAAGGCATGTTGCAGACGAGCTTTTAGAAGCGGAAAAACACTATTTAAGGGAGGAAAATGTGCTCTTTCCAGTTTTAGAAAAGCATGGGATAACGGAGCCGCCAGCCATAATGTGGATGGAGCACAATAAGATTAGGGAAAAGAAGAAACAGCTCAAAAGACTTGTTGAAAATGCTGCAAACATGAGCTTTCCAGAGTTTAGGATGCAACTAAGCGAGCTAGCCAACTCGATAATCAACGCCCTTAACAACCACATTCTCAAGGAGAACAACATCCTATTCCCAACAGCCCAGCGCATCGTTTCAGAACAAGAGTGGACTGCCATACGGGAGGACTTTGATAAAATCGGGTATTGCTGCTTTACTCCAGAATCCTTAATAGCAAAGCCAGCCAAAGATTTGGAAAAGCTGGAAGCCGAGGGGAAAACTGTGGCGGAAGGCACATTCCAGTTTGAAACTGGAACCTTGACGAAAGAAGAAGTTGAGGCGATTTTAGATACGTTGCCCGTGGACATAACCTTTGTGGATAAGGACGACGCGGTGAAATTCTTTAACAAGGCTGAAAAACGCATATTCGTGAGGACGAAGGCCGTTTTAGGGAGAAAGGTTCAGCTTTGCCATCCGCAGAAAAGCATCCACATGGTCAACAGAATCCTAGAAGCCTTTAAGAAGGGCGAAAAGGATGTGGCGGAGTTCTGGATTCAGAAGGGCGGCCGCCTAATCCACATAAGATACTTCGCGGTAAGAGGCAAAGACGGCAGATACTTGGGAACTATGGAAGTGACCCAAGATATAACAGATTTGAAGAAAATTGAGGGGGAAAAGCGGCTGCTAGACTGGGAAGGCTGAGGAGGCTGAAATTGAAAACAGTCCTATTCGTCTGCGTTGAAAACAGTTTCAGAAGCCAATTAGCCGAAGCCTACTTCAACATGTATGCACCAGAAGGCTGGACAGCCCAAAGCGCTGGCATAAAACCCGCCGAAAGGGTGCATCCAAAGGCTATTAAGCTCATGCTTGAAGAGGGTATAGACATAAGCCACAAAAGGCCCAAGCCCATGACAAGAGAACTTCAAGAAAAAGCGGAAATAGCCATAATCGTCTGTAGTGGAAGCCTCTGCCCCGTTGTTTACGCTAGGCATGTGGAAGAGTGGAACATACCGGACCCGGCCAAAATGCCGCTGGAGGAAGCGAGAAAAGTGCGGGATGCCATAAAAACCAAAGTCTTAGCCCTTATTGAAAGACTGAAGGATGAAGACTAAAACCGGGACTAAACCCTAGCCCTCTTCAGTGTTTTTCCCACTTCTTCTATGGAAAAGAGATGCCTTTGGGCTGGAGCTGTGGGCTCATAGAAACGCTTAAATATAGCTTTTCTAAGTCTTCTCGCTTTGTAGCGCCACAACGGCGCTATAGAGTGCGCCCAAATAAAATGGTTGAAGTTTGGGAAAGAATTCTCAAACATAGCATAACTAGACCAGAACAAATTCTTGCGAAATTCAAAATCGATGCGGAAGCCCTAAAACCCGTCGTTGCAATATATCCCATGCGGGTTTCCCCATATTACTTTGACCTCATCGAGGAAGTTGATGACCCCATATGGAAGCAGTGCATTCCTAGCCCCCTCGAGCTCCAGGATGCCTTTGGAGTTGAGGATCCGCTGAACGAGGAGGGCGACAGCCCAGTTCCTGGGCTCGTGCATCGATACCCGGATAGGGTTCTTATGTGCGTATCGAATGTCTGCGCTACTTACTGCAGGTTCTGTTCAAGGAAGAGAAGGGTAGGGAAGCCCCTCATCCAACTATCGAGGGATGTACTTTTGGAGCAGATCCGCTATGTAAGGGAGAATCCTGTCATCAGGGATGTCCTTTTATCAGGCGGCGACCCCCTCCTGCTGCCGGACGAGGAGATAGAGTTCCTCCTCAGGGAGCTCAGGTCCATACCTCATGTGGAGATCCTTAGGATCGGATCCAGGGTTCCCTGCACCCTTCCCCAGAGGATAACGCCAAAGCTGTGCAGGATTCTCAAGAAATACCACCCGCTTTACGTGAACGTCCATTTCAACCATCCCAGGGAGATTACGGAGGAAAGTGCCAGAGCCTGCGGGCTCCTTGCCGATGCGGGGATTCCCCTCGGGAACCAGTCCGTCCTTCTGAAGGGCGTGAACGACGATCCGGAAGTTATGAAAGCCTTGGTCCAGAAGCTTCTTAAGATCCGTGTCAGACCCTACTACCTCTTCCAGATGGACCTCGTAAAGGGGACCTACCACTTCAGGACGAGGGTTGAAACGGGTATTAAGATCTTGGAAGCCCTCATCGGCCATACATCAGGTCTGGCAGTACCCCGATATGTCATAGATGCCCCCGGAGGTGGAGGAAAGGTTCCCATCCAGCCCGCTTATGTTCTGGGCATCGAGGAAGATCGGGTCATCCTTAGGAACTATGAAGGGAAACTCTACTACTATCCTCAGATCCCATCTAGCATCGAGGGGATGGGCGGAACGGAGAATTCCCTGAAGATGAAGAAGGAAGCTCCCATTCTTCAGCTCAGGGAGAAGGGATGAGCCTCAGAGTAGGGCTTACTTACAACCTCAAAAGGAAGCCTGAGGAAGGGCTGCCCGAAGACTTCTATGTTGAGTTTGATGACGAAGAAACGGTTGATGCCATAGCCAGGGCCCTGATGAGGGGTGGCTGTAGCGTAACGAAGATCGAGGCTGATGAAGAAGCCTACGAAAGGCTTAGGAGGCTGAGGCCTGACATCGTCTTCAACATAGCGGAAGGGCTGAGGGGGGAAAGCCGGGAATCCCACATCCCGGCGATCCTTGAGATGCTGGGCATACCGTATACGGGCTCCGGTCCCTTAACGTTAGCCCTATCCCTAGACAAAGCCCTGACCCACCAGGTCCTAGAAGCCCATGGGGTCCCATCCCCCTACTTCCAGGTCTTCCAAAGCCCCGAGGAAAGGCTGGATGGGAGGCTCAGGCTTCCCGCCGTCGTAAAGCCCCTATCGGAGGGCTCCAGCAAGGGCATCCGGAGCGATTCCCTTGTAAGGGATGAGAAAAGCCTGAGGAGGCAGGTTTCATGGGTCCTGAGAACCTATGGACAGCCAGCCATAGTGGAGGAATTCCTTCCGGGGAGGGAATTCACGGTAGGTCTCATAGGAAACGAGAAGCCTATGGTATTGCCCATCGTGGAGATTCTTCTCGATAAACTGCCGAAGGGTGCCAGTCCCCTCTACTCCTATGAGGCCAAATGGGTTTGGGATGTGCCTGAAAGGCCTTTGGACATCCATCGTTGTCCCGCAGAGATTCCGGAGGGGCTTAGAAAGGAGATAGAGGCTGTGGCATTGAAGGCTTTCAAAGCCCTGAGATGCCGGGACCTATGCCGAATCGACATAAGGCTCGATGGTGATGGTAAGCCAAGGGTTTTGGAGGTAAACCCCCTTCCAGGGCTCATACCGAACCCCGATGCCCATTCCTGCCTCCCTGAGGCTGCTAGGGCTGCAGGTTTCGAATATGACCAGCTCATCTGCACGATCCTTTGGCAGGCCTTGAAACGGTACGGCTTAGAGGGTCGCTGGAGGATCCATGATTCATTATTGGCGAAGGTCGAGGGGATGCCATAACCTAGGCTTCGATGAGGCCTAGGCTCCTGATCCGTGGGAATTCCGAAAGATGGAATCGACAGCTTCTAGATCGCGAAGGAATCGAAACGAATTGAAGCGAAAGGCGACCATGCGGCTCCCTTAAACCTTCCTAAACCTTCCTAAACCCTGGGAAAGCCCCGCTTCCGATCCCTCTCGAGGGCGAAGGCTATGAGCCTTTCCACGAACTCCTCGAAGGTAATTCCCGCAGCCTTCAAGGAACGGGCATAGCCCGCATCCGGGGCTATATCCGGGTTGGCATTGACCTCAAGGACGTAGGGGATCCCATCCTTCAACCTTATGTCAACCCGAGCATAGTCCCGGCAATAGAGGGATTTGTAGGCTTCTAGGGCCACTTCCTCCACCCTCTTCTTCACTGGCTCCTCCAGCCTCGCAGGACAAACGGGTACGGTTTTCCTGTAGGCTTCACTATCCTTGAGCCACTTGGCCGCATAATCGACGATCATCGGCTCCTCTGAAAAGCTGAAGAGGATCTCGGATATTGGGAGGACCATAGGCTCCTCGTTGCCAAGGATGGCTATGTTAAGCTCCCTTCCGGCTATGTATTCCTCCACTATCGCTGGCTGTCCGTACGTTTCGTTCACATACGCGACTCGGCTCCTGAGCTCCTCCTCGCTTCTTACATAGCTTTTCCTCGAGATTCCTAGGCTCGCATCCTCCATAAGGGGCTTCACGAAAAGGGGGTATTCCAAGGAGCCCCTCCATTCCGAAAAGTTTCTTAGGATCTCGTATCTTGGCGTAGGTATTCCCCTAGCCTTCAAAATATCCTTTGTCAGACCCTTATCCTGGGTAATTCCCAAGGTTAGGGGCGTCGAGCCCGTGTAGGGTATTCGCATAAGCTCCAAGATGGAGGGAACGTTCATTGCCATGTGGCTATCCCCGAAGGCTCCTTCGGATAGGTTAACGACGACATCCGGTTTGAAGGCTTTTATCTCCCTTATAAGGTCCAAAAGATCCTTTCCCTCTTCGATGGGAAGCCTTCTATGCATGTAGCCAAGCCTCGCCAACGCGTTCTCGACGGCTCCTACTTGCTCCTCGACCTCAGCCTCTGCGACGAAATCGATATCTTCTCCCCTCGGTGCCTTGGAAGGGGCATTGAAGAGAATTCCCACTCTTGGATTCGCAGAACTGCTGGAGTGGTAGGGGTTTCCATTAGGCATTTTTCACTTATTGATGGTGGCGGATATTTTTAAGCTTAATTTACTTTGGGACGTCGATTAGCGAAGGGCCTCGGTTAGGAGGCTTTGGAAAACCTTTTGGTTTAAATCCATGGGAATCCGGAAACCAGGGCTATGGGCATCAAGTGCATAGGGGGCAATTCTTCCATTGATAAGAAAAAAAAAGCAAAGGAGGGCTTCAAAAGGTCTCTTTTTCGAGGGCCTATAGCCTAACATCCTATCATATCGTATCGTAACCTATCCTATCCTTCTCTCCCCCTTCTTTTCTCTTTTCTCTTTTCTCTTTTCTCTCATCTCCCCTCTCCCCCCTTCCCTTTCCTAGAACTCAGATCCTAAGGCATGCCTTAGGACTCCCTTTCTTTGCCTTCACAGTTCCTCTTCTCCGACCCTAAGAATCCATCTCCTTGTCCACTCGACAGCATCGATACCTAGGTCGCAGATGCAGGAAGCCAAGAAGATCATCGCCTCTATGCGTTCCTCCCTAAGCCATCTCAAGCCTAGCTCACACTGGTGCCTCATCGAAGAGATGGGCATGGGTCTGCCATCGCCATAATCCCACATGTAGCAGCCCAGCGCCTTCCTAGAGAAGGGCGTAAGGTCCTCCAGCTTTTCGAAGTTCTCCTCCAACCTTGGCAGGTCTGAGGCATGCCATGTCCAATAAGTGATCACATCGCATTGGTCCAGGCATTCCCTCAAGCCCGGAAGGTCGAGGTTGTGGGTGTAGAGGGTCACCCAAAGGTCCAGTCTCCGCCCTTTTACGAAGAGACGTTCCCTCATAGACTTCAATTCCTCAGCCGTATAGACGGCTATGCGGCCGTCCTCGAGGGGCCTTTCCTTGAAGAAGTCATCCATGATGACTCCGCAGATGTTGGGGAAACGTTCCGCAAGACCAAGAACCGCATCTATCTCCCGGGCTTCCGTTAGGCCTCCGGCTCCAACGATGGACCATACAACCCGTCTCAAGGGGCTCAGAGCTAAGGCATGCTGGTCGAAGGGAGGGGCTGGCTTTCTATTGTAGCGCACCATGAGAAGGTTGGGGACGCCTAAGTAGAAGGCTCCTTCCGCTGGTGTCATCCGCGATGTACCCTTCAATCCATAAGCATTGTTATGGCTTCCAGCCTCATGTCCCCAAGTCCAGAGGCGATCTATCACCTTTGGCATCGAACCTTCCCTAGGCTTCTAAACCAGACTTATTTATTTATATTTAAGCCAAGCCCTAGCAGCTCGAACTTGACTTTTAGATAAGGATCATGCGATCCATATCCATATCCATATCGAGGTCCATTATCGTCACATAGTGGTAGAAGAATAATCCAATTGACTTGTTCGTAGGCAGATAGTCTTTTCCATCATTAAACTTTGAAGCAAGCATTGGTTTCCCATCATCCAACTCAGCGATTTCTGTAGCCAAAAACTTCGCGTAGAATCGGAAGCCTAGCGCCAAAAAATACATTGGCGGTATTAGTAGCAGTTCCTTATTTGGAAAAGAAAAGTGATTTGAAGAGAGCCTTGCATCCCGGAATGAAGCTATAGAAACTTCTTTCGATACCTTTATCCATTTAATTCAAATGGTCGTGAAACTTCTCACAGTATCCTCATCCAAACGCTTTATGAGTTCCATCGTAAGCCTAATGGCATTTTCTACATCCTCAAGGCTGAGAAGTCCTACATGACTATGGATATGTCTCGTAGCAACACCTAAGACAACGCTGGGACATCCAGCCCGGCTTATGTGGATCCTTCCCGCATCAGTTCCGCCCCTCGCCACCTGGGTCAGCTGTAGGGGGATCTTCATCTCCTCAGCCGTTCTTATGACGAAGTCCTTGAAGGGTTGATTGGGAATCATGGTGGCATCGTAGGTTACGAGGCAGGGGCCCTTCCCCATGGCTGAAGGGGCCTCCTTGGGCGTAACCCCTGGCACATCCCCTGCTATGTCGACATCCAAAACTATGGCGGCATCGGGGTCTACGACATGGGCCACCGTAGCCGCACCCCTAAGCCCTACCTCCTCTTGGACCGTTGCGGCTCCGAAGATGGTGTTAGGATGCTCGATTTTTCCCTCAGAAAGCCTCCTTACAGTCTCCATGGCTATGAAGGCCCCAATTCTATCATCAAAGGCTTTCCCCATGGCTACTGTACCGCCCTTGATGATCGAGAAGGGGGACCAGGGGATTACGGGATCCCCGATTCGGACCCCCATATCCTCAGCCTCCTTCTTACTCGTAGCCCCTATATCGATGTACATATCCTGTCGTTTCACTACCTTGTTTAGGTCCTCTTGGGGAATAAGGTGAGGAGGCTTGGAAGCGATGACGCCCATTATGTCCCCTCGCTTCGTTCTGACGATGACCCTCTGGGACATGAGGACCTGATCGAACCAGCCTCCAAGGGTATTGAAGGTTAGGTAGCCAGTCTTCTCGTCAATGCCCGAAATGACGAATCCCACTTCATCTATGTGACCGGCCAGCAAAATCCGGGGTCTTTCCTTCGTTCCAGTCTTCCTGAAGATTATGGAGCCCAGCTTATCGGAAAAGACCTCATCGGAGTAGGGCTCCATGAACCTTTTAACGATAAGGGCCGTTTCCCTCTCGAATCCTGCAGGGCCGAAGGATTCGGTAAGCTCCTTAAGGAGTTGTATCCCTCTTTCATCCACCAAGAGATCATCACCAAGGCATTCTACTCTAAACTTCTTAATTAAATTGTAAGCCCATGGATAGCCAAACTCATCTATGCAGGCCCCTCAGCGCCTATTCTAGGATTAACCCTTCATCGGACTGCCGAAAGACTGCATCGGGATTGAAGCATAAACTATAAAGACCCGGGGCTGGGATTTTTTTTAATAAGGCTAGGGCTTTCTGAAGGGAAAATTTAAAGAGATCCTTTTTCCCTTTTAGGATGCCTAAATAAACAGGAGGGCAATTGGGCCTTAAGTTAAGAAAGGAGAGTGACTCCCTAGGTGTTTAGGACCGTACGCCTTGAGGATACGATAAGGATCCCACCTGAAAAGTTCGGGTTGGATCTAGCCAAGGCATCGGAGGAACAGCTGAAGCACCGGTACGAAGGAATTATGGACGAGGAGCTTGGATATGTCTTGAAAGTGTTGGATGTCGAAGTGGATCCCGTGGGCAGAATCATCGCCGGAGATGGAGCAACCTACCATAGGGCTACCTTTACCCTCCTCACTTTTTATCCGGTCCTTCAAGAGATCGTTGAAGGCGAGGTCGTGGAGGTTCAGGACTTTGGAGTCTTCGTAAGGATAGGCCCTGTGGATGCCCTTCTCCATGTCTCCCAGATCCTCGACGACTATATGACCTACGATGAGAGGCAGGGGGCCCTCCTTGGAAAGCAGACGCACCGTATGTTGAAGAAAGGCGATATCATGAGGGTTCGGATTGCCGCCGTGAGCTTATCAGGAGGAGGAACGGGGAAGATAGGGGCTACAGCCCGCCAGCCCTTCCTAGGCAAGCTGGAATGGATCAAGGAAGATGTCATGAAGGCTAGGGGTGCCGAGGTAAAGGCTCAGGAGGAAACGAAGTGACAGAAATGGCATGTAGCAACTGCAAGGAGATTTTCGATATTCCCAAGACGAAGCGCCCGATCTGCCCCAACTGTAAAACCCTGACCCTTTCAGAGAACTGGAGTGGGCTCCTCATCATCATCGATTCCGAGAATTCCGAGATTGGAAAGAAGGCGGGTATAAAAAAGGAAGGAGCCTATGCCATAAAGGTAGGGAGATAAGTTAAGAAAGAGAAGAGAGAAGGTGGGCGATTAATTTTTATTTATTTTCATTCGCTCTTAATCAGGGAGTTTGTTGGTGGGCATAGGGTTGATTTCTCACCTCGCCTGATCCTATTCTATGCTGGAAGAGCTTCTGAACCTCTTCTCATGCGAGGCATCGGCCGCCAGGCTTCTCAGGGAAGTCCGATGGGCCGGAGGTGTTCGCTGTCCTTACTGCAGGTCTGAGGCAGTCATCCGATGGGCCT
>Ga0209225_1000230_pt1 | contig 67054 bp, 65 predicted proteins | sample WasSprMetagenome_FD_184732 | JGI IMG/M metagenome (GOLD analysis project Ga0209225, IMG submission 184732) | Sulfidic aquatic microbial communities from Washburn Spring, Yellowstone National Park, USA - WS (SPAdes) (version 3) | ecosystem: Environmental > Aquatic > Thermal springs > Hot (42-90C)... | reverse complement strand
TGATAAACCTTAACGTTTGACGTAATACCTAACTCCCTAGCCTTATCCCTTAAAGACCTAGTACATGCTGGACATGTAGTGATAACAACACCAGCACCACAACCCTCCAAAGCCTTCAAAGCCCTACTCACTTGAACCTTATAACCATCAACATCACCAACCAAGTACAGAGGCCAACCACAACAAGGCTCAGAATCGAGGACTGCAACGTCAGAACCGCTTAACTCCTTAATAAGTTGGTAGGCGTTTGCTGATGTTTCAGGACTTCTGATTGATGATGTACATCCAGCCCAGTAAACAACCCTACCCTTACTAGGCGGTCTCTCAGGTAGGTAATCAAGCCACATAGCCTTAATAGAAGGATCTACATTATATGGGTTATTATTACTGACTATACCATCTATTACTGATTTAATCTCCTCCGGTGTTAGTCCTGAGGATGTTAGGTATTCTCTACTAGCTATGTATAGGTCTGTAAGTTTTAACGAAGCTATACACTTAACCTCACAGAAACCACATAATGTACAGTAAATCCTACTACTTAATCCTTTACCAGGTCTTAACTCGTTAAATACTAGACCTCTAATCTGTAGCAACCTACCTCTAGGTCCGTATGTCTCTACATAATCACTAACCTTAAGTACTGGACATGCTGGTGTACAGAAGCCGCACTGCTTACAGTACTCTATGAATTTACTTGAGTCTTTCTTTAGGTTTTCTAACGTGTATGCCATACAGACCACCTACTCAACTAGTTTTCCAGGGTTCATAATCCCTTTAGGATCGAATATCTTCTTGATCTGCCTCATGTACTCTAACACAGCTTCACTACGTCTAGCTCTTAACTCCTTAATCAGTAGGTCCTTCCTCTCAATACCTACACCATGCTCACCAGATATAGTACCTCCTAACTCTATAGAGTAACCCTCAATCTCAACTAATGCTGGTCTAGCCTTACTCCACCACTCATCCCTAGATTCAAGACCTACTAATGGGTGTAGATTACCATCACCTGCATGCCCTATCAAACCTATAGTTATTCCGTACTTAGCTGATACCTCCCTAACCTTCTTAACAACTGCTGGTAGTGCTGATAGAGGTACTGATAAGTCACCCATGAACGAGAATGGGAATGCTGCTGCGAATGTTGGGTATGCCTGCTTACGTACAGCATATAGCTTAGCCATCTCGTCAGGGTCTGTAGTGAATTGAACTAGTACAGCACCTGAAGCTTTAAGTACTTCAGCAACTTCATTCAACATATTATTAAGTACTTCCTTAGGTGCGTCTATATCAACTATAACCATATTCTTCTCTGGGAAGTTAAGTCCTTTAATCTTATTAGCGAGTTTAACAACTATATCATCCATGAACTCTATAATTAACGGTGTGAAACCCCTCCTCCTAATCTCGTAGACACCCTTAGCAGCATCCTCAACATTATCGAAGTAAGCAACTACCCTACCTACAGACTTAGGTGCTGGTACTATCTTAAACCAACCCCTAGTAATGACTCCTAAAGTACCTTCAGAACCTATGAATATATGCATTAAGTCGTAACCAGTAGCTTGCTTATATACAGGACCTCCTAAAGTGATTACCTGACCTCCAGGTAGTACAACCTCAATACCTAACGTTACATGCCTCATAGTCCCATACCTAGCACCCCTCATACCACCAGCATCCATAGCTAGAGCACCACCTATAGTAGCTGCTTCAGCACTTGCAGGGTCTACTGGGAACATAAAGCCATACTTCCTACACTCCCTATCAACCTCATCTACGTAAGCACCTGCCTCAGCCTCAACAACACCGTTAGCAACATCAACTCTAATCTTCCTCATAGGCCTTAAATCAAGTACTATAGACCCTTTAACAGGTGTTGAAGCACCTATAACACTAGTCCCACTACCCCTAGGGACTACTGGGATTACGTAGTCGTTAGCTATCTTAAGGACCTTAACCACATCTTCAGTGGATTTAGCCTTAACTATAGCTAGTGGTTCCTCCCTAACAACAGCATATGCTGTGAAACTGTAAACATATAGTTCCTCAGGATCTGTAATGACATTCTCAGAACCTACTGCCTCCTTAAGTTTAGATATAACCTCCTCAACCCCCATACAAGCCCCAATAGTAAGACTAAACTGTAATTTTTAAATGTTAATTAAATATAATCCATTAGTTGGAATTCTATAGTTAGTCATAATGATTAATATTGCTGAAGTTTTAAATTATTAACCAAAGCTCTTGATTAAACTAATCGATTAGGTTAATTTTACATTTTAAGTGTTAGATAAGACCTAATAACGTTACTGCCAGCACCACCATACCTACAAGTACTTGAAGTGATGTTAAGGTTAACGTAACTCTAACCTCTGTAGGTTTTATACCTAACTTCCCTAGAATGACTATTGCTAGATGTGTTAGACTGTATACCTTACTATATGGTTGTTTTAGAGTTCCGTCATCTTCAGGTATTCCGAAGTTCTCCTTATATATACCGTCCTTAATACCTCTAATGAATAGTATGAACTCTATAAAGTATAACGTATATAGTAGAACTCCGAACTTCTCCATATTCCCTAGGATAACTAATGATGCGTAGTAAGCACCTACAGCGTAAGTTAACGTATTCCCTGGGAATACCTTAGCAGGGTACCAGTTAAACCTTAGGAATGCTGCTAATGCTGAAGCCATAATTAACGAACACTCAAACACGAGGTCGATACCTTTAACGTATGAGAATATAGCTGTGAATAACATAAGTGTTAAACCCATACTAGCTTCTAACCCGTTATACCCAGCAATCATGTTGAAGGCGTTAGCAGCCCCTAAAACACCTACTGGTACCAAGACCAACGAGTATAGGATTCCAAAGTCAACAACACCTACTAAAGGTATTGAAACAGTAGATACTCCAGCCTTAATAACTATCAACGGTATTGATATAGGTGCTATGAATGACACCCTAACCCATATAGGTAACCCCTTCTTCCAACCAAGTATGTCATCCATAAAACCTAGTAGTGATGTTAGTAGGAGTAGTGATGTTAATGCGAAGAACTCATCATTATATACAACCTCATTACTTAAGTACCTATGTAGGGCTGCTAACAGGTAGATCCCGAACGTACAGCTAATAACAACCCATAAACCACCACCCTCAGCAACTCTAACATCACCTAATTTATTCATATCCTTACCAGTAAAACCTCTACTAAAAGCTATTCTAACCCATATAGGGGTTATAGTTAATGTTAATGACGTAGTTACTAACACTGATGTTAGTAGGTATGATATGTTAGTCAATACCATCACCAAGTACTGACACCTACTTCATCCATCATCAACTTAAGTATGTTGGTTAGGGATTAAAAACTAATTAATTAAGTATTAAGACGTTATTACTCAACCTAACTAACTCGGTGAATTGTGATGCGATGTATATCACGTATGGTGAGTTACCGTACTTGTAGACTACCTTAATACCTGATGTAATAGGTGTTGTAGTTACTTGAGTATCTGCTAACGGTACATACACCCCGAATCTTAAGTAGTAAGAACCTGAGGGGTATAGGACATCACCACGTATGTATAGCTTAGTCACAGATCCGTTAGGATATGATGTAAAGTATATCCTCCAGTAGTAGTAACAACTCCATGAACTCCAACAGTAGTAGTAATCCCTACTACTGTTCTGGTTTAAGTTTAACGTTGTATACCCCTGAACTAACGAGTTTATATAGTATGTGAAGTTATACTGACCACTACTAGGTAATCCATTAACTACTAGTAAATCACCTGAGTACCAAGTCTCACTACCTGCTTCGAAGTACTCATGATCTCTCAACACAGCCCTACCTAACTCTAAAGTTATTGAGTCATTAACTACGTAGTTTGAGTAGCCTAGATGTTGATTCCTTAAATATTCTAGGACTGGGTTATAGCTCTTCTGTGTTAGGTTTACACTTAACCTTACCTGAGGTATTAGTGTGTATGGGGCTGACTTATACCTAATCACGTAAGTACCGTTTTCAGAAGGTATGAAGACTACTGGGTAATCTATAACTGATGTGTAGAGGTTTGTAGGTCTGTACAGCTGTACTTTACTACCTGATGGTGCTGTAACCTCAGGTACTACGTTATTAGATGCTGGTATGAAGACATACTTACCTACCTCATCACCACCTAAGCTGAACTTCACGTCGTAATCATGTATGAACGTAGTTACCTTAACACTCACACCACTAGTCGACGCATACCTAAAACCTACTAAGACTAAAGCCCTACTAAGACCTAAGGAATTAAGTACTGACTTAAAGTCTAAACTTAATGAAGTATCTAAAGTACTACCTGAGGATAAAGTCCCACCCTGAACACTACCCTCCCATACGTAGTACGGCTTAGTAATTGAGTACCTAATAACTGATTCTAGAGTCGGGTTTACCTGGTAAGGTATTATGAGTGTACCTCTGATGAAGTCCTCAGGACTTACTACGTAAGCTACAGGTCTTAAATACATCGTTACCCAACCACCTAAGTTCTTAACCATGAACGTTAACGTTAACGTACTCCTATTAACTGAAACTACTACAGGGTATAACCACCAACCAACTACACCAGTCATTATAGTCTCATAACTTATGTACCAACCAGATGTTGAGCCTGAAACCAATTCATACCATTTAGTATATACGTTATGTTCTGAGTTTATAGTGTAGTAACCCATACCTAAGTAACTTACTGTTGTTGAGCCGTTACCGAACACCATACCGACCTTATTAGGATTACTTCGAGGGTCTGTGTATAAGTACCAACTACCCTTACTCACAGTATGTGTATCTGTGGTGATTAACGTATAACCTACTGGTAAGTAGTTGGATTCAGGGTCTGAGGGTAGTCCAGGTATTGGGTTATTCATGAAAGAGTTTAAATCCTTCAGTATACCTACGTAGAGTATAGGTCTTAAATACGTAGTGTTTAGGAGGTCTAAAGAATCCCTAAAAACATTATTACTTGTTGAGTTACTTAATGAGTTTTTATCAACTATGAAGTACTTACCATTATCTAATAATATTATTAAGTACCCACTACTTAATGAGTTAATCATCAACTCCTTATTAAGTATTAACTCACGTGTGGTGTTGATGGTTAAGTTACTCATTAATCTATTAATACCTGAGTCACTTACGCTTAAGACTGATAACACCTTAATCGGTGGGTTATTACTCCTTATGTAGAGTCCTTCATCACTGAATTCTAGGTATGCATCCCTAACAGAATTACTTAACCTACTCACTAATTCGTAGTTGACCCTACTCATCTGTGTAGGTACTTTACGTAGTTCTAATGATATGTAGGTTAGTGTTGATGTAAGTGTTAACAGTATTATTATAGCTGCTGTTAGACTAGATAGTGAACCCCTCATCAATTCACCTCAACACTACGTTATTAGGTCTTAAGATGTAATCATCAAACACTACTGATAACTCATTAACTGACCCAAAACCTAAATCTACAGTAATTACCTCCTCAGGCCCTATAGAGAGTTCGTAGAGTTTTACACTACCGTTCATAATTAAGAACTTCCTACTACTTAAGTCATGATTAGCTATGATTAAGTAGTTCCTACCTCTATAAGTTATTAGTAATACAGTCGGTACCTCCTTAACATCATCGATACTTACTTCGAATGAGTTCTTCATATCTGTGTATAGTGTTAGTAGGGCTCCTGAGAAACTGATAACTACTAACGTAAGCATTATATCTACGTATAAATCACTAATACCTCTAACTAAACCCACTAAACCCCTTAAGTAGTTAAGTACTTATAAAAAGTTATGTTTTAAGCTTACGTGATAGGTTTATTATTAAGTCGAAGTACTTTAACGCCTCCCTAACGTAGTTCTCATCGACAACTCCGTGAGGTGTTGGGGTTTCTAAAACCCTCTTAGGTATCCTAACATTTAATACATTAAAACCTTCTGAATACTTAATTAATTGCTTCTCAACCCATATATCCCTACCTAACTTCTTAAGTTCTTCAGTACTTAATGACTTACCTAGAGGTTTAAGACATTTCTCAACGATTTCAGGCTTATATATACCTCTAGCGAAGAGGCAGATAGCTAAACTCGTTAGTACCTGCCTCCAAGACTCCTCCTCAACAATCCTCTCAACAGCTTCCTGAGGTGTAGGTAGTGGTTTCTTACTAGCTAGTAATTCCTGATCTATTGAGTAAGCACCTGAGTCTAAATGACTATGTCTAGAACCTACTATCAACGATATTATGTATAGAGGGCCTGTATGATAACCAGCAGGTTCAACCTTATTGAAGGCTAATGCGTAGTCTAAACCACCGTACTTCTTAGCTACTTCCTCAACACCTAATGCTAAGGTCTTGTAGAAATCATTAGGTTGTAAGACTATATTCCTAACGACTTTAATGTATGACTCATAATCACCCCAACCCAACTTAGTAAGTAATTCCTTCTCACTTATTAATCCATTAATATATGCTTCAGTAGCCCAAGCAAGTACAACACCTGTCGATATAACGTCTAAACCCTCCTCCTCAACAACATCTAATAACTTAAGGAAGCCCTCCCTACTACTAATACCTAAGTTAGTTGCTAACGCATATAGTGGTTCGTAATCATACGATAGGAACTTAATCTTGTAGAAGTAGGGTTCTTCAGGGTAGGGTTCTCTAAGAGCTGCTATATGTACACATGCTGTTGGGCAGCCAGCACATGCTACCCTCCTAGCTAGTATAGTCTCAGCTAACTTCTCACCACTTACCTCCTCAGCTAGTTCGAAACTACCTGAGCTGAAGTTCCTAGTAGGTAATGCCTTAATACTGTTTAACGCTAATACATTAACTGCAGTTCCTAAGTCATGGTATTTCTTCATAGCTGGTGACTTAACAGCTAATTCATACACTTCATCATATACAGCTCTGTAGGTAGGTATGTCAGGTACTTTAAACCCCTTACGACCTACTACGACAATAGCTTTTAACTTCTTAGAACCCATAACAGCTCCTAAGCCTAACCTACCGAAGTGTCTGTAAGTCTCAGTAACTACTGATGCATACCTAACTAACCTCTCACCAGCCCTACCAATCCTCATGATAGCCCTATGTCCAGGTCCTGAAGTCACCTCCCTTAAAATCCTACCTACAGTCTCAGTACTCCTCATACCCCATAAAGTAGCTCCATCCCTAAACCTAACCTTATCATCTTCAATAACTATGTATATAGGTCTATCACTAACACCTCTAATAACTATAGCTCCATAACCTGCAAACCTAATAGCTAGTGCTGACCTACCACCAGCATGACTCTCAGCGAAGTACCCATTTAAAGGTGATTTAAACACTGCTATAGTCTTAGATGCTAGTGGGTAGAGACCTGTTAGAGGCCCTACAGCGAATATGATGATGTTTTCAGGACCTAAAGGATCTGCATTCCTCGGTACTTCCTCCTTATATAGTTGAGTAGCTACTCCAACACCACCTAACCACTTACTGAATAAGTCCTCCCTAGACTCAACCCAGTATGTCTTCCTAGTAAGGTCTATGTAGAGTACGTTAGAGAGTGATTTAAACAAATCCATTAAGACACCTCCTCAAGAGCTAATACATTATGTGGGCAGTAATTAACACAGAACCCACAGTGAACACATATTACAGGCTTACCTACCTCATAATCCCACATAACAGCACCTATATCACAAGCATCCCTACATAACCCACAACCAATACACTTACTCATATCCAGTATAACCCCACCACCATCCCTAACCCTAAGAGCATTTGTCGGACATACCCTAGCGCATGGGGGGTCCTTACAAGCCCTACAAACAACTATCGTAAAACCCCTCTCAAAACCACCAGCACTCCTAACCCAAATAGCAGACTTACTATAACCTACAACACCAAACCTCCTACTACATGCTAACATACATAGTTGACAACCAACACATTTATTGACGTCAACAACTACTAAACGCCTCACTAAAACACCTAATAATACTTCCATCAATACCTATTAAGTTTATTGTAGGTATGGTGAGGAGGAAAAGATTTGAACTTATTTAAAAATGATTTAGTTTTAGAATACTTTAATACCTAATAACCTACCTAGTATGAACACTGCTACGAACCAGAACCAGCATAGTATTGCGTATGCGTATAGGAATGGCCAGTAGTACCATCTAAGTCTTAACTCCTTAGGTAACTTCCTCTCAAGCCAGTGTAGTAGTATTACTCCATAACCTCCGAAGTTAGCTATATTAGCTGATAGTAATAGGATTATGAGTGGTGGTGCCTGCCATATAGCCCACATAGCAAATGCTATGTAACAAGCCAGGAATGGGTAGTAAATCCTCCTAATATCACCTTTAGCCCACTTCCTAACACCTTCAGAAGTACTCCATAGTAAGTCAGTCATATTCCTAGTTAGTGTATCCATGATCTGTAGCTGAGTACCCCAAAGCACTACAAGACCTATAAATGATATGAAGTAGTAGCCGAAGGGACCCCACATAACACCGAATTGATTAGCTACATGTGCTGCAATACCCCACTCAGGTAGTTTCGTACCTACAGGTATGAGTGAAGCTACAAGTATTGCTGGGAATGACATACCTATAACTCCGAATGGGAAGAATATCAACCACTGATCTATAACTAATAACCTCTCCCAACGTCTGAAAGTAGCTATGTTCTCAGGGGTGAACTTAAATATCTTACCTACAGGTGATATCTCAACCTTCTTACCACCTATCATCGCAGGTATATAACCAACTAATGAACCTGTACCGTAGCCCTTATCCCTATACCAATTACTCATTAGGAAGTTAATAGCTGATAACCAACCAGTATAACCCCACCAACCACCTAGTAGGAATACATCAGCACCTGGTGGTATATACCCTACCTTAGTATACCCTACCGCAGCTGCCGCCCAGATCTCAGGCTTACCGTATACTACAGCTAGTATGAATACTGTGAAGGTAACGAATAATACTTTAAACCTGAAGATGTATTCTAGGGTATTGTAGATTTTACCACCGAGCGTGACTACGAAGAACGAGAATAGGAATAGTCCTATTCCGCAGTAACGTACGAACATAGCATCAGCAGCTGCTTGTGCTGGTGGTACACCAACACCAGGTACTCTACCAAGTATTATAGAGCCTAACGCCGTACCAGCACCTAATGCCCAACCAGGCCATGCTAACGCTAAGAATAACACCACTACATTCCAAGCTATCCAGAACTTCCTCGGGTATACCCTAGCGAAGTATACTAGTGCTGGCTCACCAGTCAACATAGTGAATCTACAGAACGCTATGTTATAGATAGTCTGGAACATACAGCCAACCCATATAAACCAGTATAGATCCATACCGTAAGTAACAGCTACTGTAGGTCCCATCAACCACTCTCCAGAACCTAAAGCACCGCCTAAAGCTGTGAATGAAGGACCTAAAACAGTAGCAAACAACTTCCAACCAGTCAACTTAGGAACCTTAAACACTTCCTCAGGCGTAGGTAACCTATCAACAACCTCTAAAGCAGGACCCTCACCAAGTTTAAAATACTCCTTACTACTCACAATAACACCCTAAAATATAATGATTAAATATTTATAAATTTTATAGTTATAATCAATCACATATTAGTTATAATTACTAATAATGAGTATCGATTCTGATCGTTTTTAGAGATAACTGTTACACTTACCTTTATATGTAAATGATGATTTCTTCAATATTCATTATCTTAACATGTAAGATTATGTTTAGTAAGGAGAATTCATTATACTGGACTTAAAAAATAAGAGTTTCTTATTCTTATTTCTTAATTTATGATACTCCTTATAATATCCTTATACCTAGCTGGCCTAACACCATTACTATGAAGAAGAAGCTACACATAGCACAGAATATCAGTATGAATGGCCAGTAGTACCATCTAAGTCTTAACTCCTTAGGTAACTTCCTATCGATGTCCCACAGTACGTACCATGCGTAGAAGCCTCCGAAGTTAGCTATATTAGCTGATAGTAATAGGATTACAAGCGGTGCTGTACCTGTTGCTATGAATGCGGCGAAGACATATATCGCGAATGCTACGTAAACGAATAGGAATGTGTAGTAAATCCTCCTAACATCACCTTTAGCCCACTTCCTAACACCTTCAGAAGTACTCCATAGTAAGTCAGTCATATTCCTAGTTAGCATATCAACCCACTGTAGCTGAGTACCCCATAACGTTATGAGGCCTATGAATGATATGAAGTAGAAGCCGAAGGGACCCCACATAACACCGAATTGATTAGCTACATGTGCTGCGATACCCCAAGCCGGTAGTGTGGTACCTACAGGTACTACACTTCTAACCATTATCGACGGTAATGTCATACCTATGATGGCGAAGGTCGCATATATCAACCACTGGTCGTAGATAACTAACCTCTCCCAACGTCTCCAAATAGCTAAGTTCTCAGGAGTTAACTTGAATATCTTACCTACAGCTGATAACTCAATCTTCTTACCACCTATCATCGCAGGTATATAACCAACAAGATAACCCATACCGTAGCCTTTATCCCTATAGTAATTAGTGAGTAGGTAGTTAATTGCTGAGGCCCAACCTATATAACCCCACCAACCACCTAATAGGTAGACGTCAACACCTTTAGGTATGTATCCAACACTAGCAAAACCTACTGCTAACTCACCCCAGATCTCAGGTCTACTAACTATTAACGATATTATGAAGACTGCAAACGTCACGAATAGTACTTTAAATCTGAAGACTGCCTCAAGAGTTGAGGCGATCTTACCACCTACTGAAACTACTAGAACACATATTATGAATAGTATAGCACCTAGAAGTGATACGAAGCCGGATTCCTGAGCAGTTGGTAACCTACCTAATACGAAGACAGCTAACGCTGTAGCAGCACCTGATGCCCAGCCAGGCCATGCAGCAGCTGCGAATAACACGAATGCTAAGAATGGTATCCAGAACTTCCTAGGCTTACTCCTGGCCATGTAAACTAGTGCTGGCTCACCTATAAGTACTGTAATCCTAGCAAAAGCTATGTTATATATTGTTTGGAGTACTACACCAATCCAGACTAGCCAGAATAGATAGAGTCCGTAACGAGCTGCTACTGAAGGCCCCATAATCCACTCTCCAGAACCTAAAGCACCGCCTAAAGCCATGAATGAAGGACCTAAAACAGTAGCAAACAACTTCCAACCAGTCAACTTAGGAACCTTAAACACTTCCTCAGGCGTAGGTAACCTATCAACAACCTCTAAAGCAGGACCCTCACCAAGTTTAAAATACTCCTTACTACTCACAATAACACACCTTAATGAAGTGTTAGGGGTTTAGGTTTAAATATCTTAATGTATAAATTACTAATCTAAGTAAATGTTATTGAATTATAATTTTTAGATTATAATTTCTAATAGAAATTGTTTGAATTTTAATCTGATTCAGGATATCTTACAGTTATAATTTTACGGTATTAGTTAATATGTTTTAGGGGTTATCTCTTTTAAAGTACCTTCAAACATAGTTAATGACCTATCTACGAATTCAAGTATTCTAGGGTCGTGAGTAACTATCACTATTGTCGTGTTGAAATCCTTCTTAATATCCTTGAATAACTCCATGACCTTAATAGCGTTACTCCAGTCTAGGTTTGCTGTAGGTTCGTCAGCTAGTAGTACTGATGGTGTAGTAACTAATGCCCTAGCTATAGCGACTCTCTGCCTCTCACCACCGCTTAAACGTGTAGGTCTTAACCATTCCTTACCGTTAAGTCCTATATACTTGATAACCTCACTTACCTTCCTCAACCTACTCAGTTTATCAACTCCTGCGATAAGTAGTGGGAGTTCTACATTCTCGAAGACAGTTAATGACTCTATTAACCCGTAGTCTTGAGGTATATAACTAACTATTGAGTTCCTAATCATTGACAGACCTACCTCATCAAGTAGGTTCAGATTGTATCCACAGACTATAACCTCACCTCTATCAGGTCTTTCAAGACCTGCTATAATCTTTAATAATGTAGTCTTCCCAGAACCGCTAGGGCCGTGAATACCTATAACCTCCCCACGCATGAATACAGCATTAACATTCTTTAAAACATTAACTATCTCGACACCGAACTTATAACTCTTCCAGACATCCCTAAGGAGTACAGCTACCTCACGCATCACCAATCATACCCCTACGATCAGGAATACTTCCTAACCTTAATATAACTCATATAGAGTAATGATGTAGTTACTGAGATATTCATTAGCAATGATGTAAGCACTCCAAACACGTCAATACCGATTGTAATCGGTATTAAACTTATGAGTGTAATTACAGATGATGTCGTTATAATGTAAGCCATAAGCGTTGAGGGAGTTGCACCACAGATTCTGAATACGTAGAATAGTGATTTATGAGTATCTATATCAGCTAATACAGCTACTAAAGCATTTAAAACACTAATCACTACTAATAAGTAGGTTATCCTCGGATTCTTCACGAATATCGGGTAGTATAGGAGTAGAGACGAGGTAGTAATGATTATGTAGATCCCCTTACCCCTACTAAGTATCTTAATAGCTGTTAAAGCTGCACCTGACTTAAAGTCCATATCCTAATACCTCCGAGGAATTTAGAGTTGAGTAGTCTTAAGATACTCTCAAGCTGTTTCTCAGATAATTCCTCAATACTCCACATAAATATATTAAATGATAATTCTAGATTATCTCCACCATGCCTAGTTACGAATAAATCTAGATCTAACCCAATACCCCAAACACCTTTAAACCTACATGAAGCATGTAAGAAACCACCTCCATCACATTTAACATCTAAATCCCTTAATTCGAAGAACTCATCACTTCTTAGTAAGTTAGAGATGTATTCTAGGGTATGACACGCATCAACACCTCTAACAATTAAGTTAAACTTAGTTGAGGTAGGTACTGATACAGCTTCAGTAGTACTTAAGTTAAATACCTTCTTATTGATGAAGATTATAATGGTTATATACGATGTTATGAATGTTATAGCAGAGTTAATAGTTGAGTAAATACCGAGTAAATGATTTATAATCACAAGCATTATAACCCCCAACACCAAGAACACTACAGCTACGAACATAGTCAATAATGTCGTGAAAGACCATGAATGAAAACCTAAAATACTTAACCTATCATATACTGACCTAACCTTAGGCTGTAAAGCTATAAAAGTTACTGATAATACTATCGATGATATTAAAGCTGAGATAAGAGCTGAGAGTAAGGATTCCTTAGTAGGTAATCCATAACTACTTAAGACCTCTAAGACATTATCCTTTAACACCATAATAGTAGGCCTATAACCCTCTAACAAACCTCTAAAAACCTCCACGTCATAACTACCTAACCCATCCTTCAACCCTATAACAACATCTGTAACTGAGTACTTATCTAAGTGGAGTAGCTTAATAACATTTGATGTCGTGGTTATTAAGACCTTATCCGCAGGGACGGTAATCGGTTTAGTACCTAAGTATGCTTGAACTGGTAGTAATGGTATCTCATAGAAGATCCTTGAATCCTCCACAACCTTAGGATTTACTGAGGTGATCATGTAGGAGTTATTACCTACACGTAAGGTAGTGTTTACGTACTTACCACCACCGATAACTAACACATCATCACCTACTACTACGCCATCTAAGGTATAGTTCACTGGGACGCCTACTAACGCGTAAATACTTACTACCTCATCATTAACCAACAATTCAAGCTTACTGCTTAGGATATACCTTATATAGAACTTCACATCCCTAAACTCAGAAATATTCAGTAGTTGACTAAATTCATCTAGAGGTGTTAAGTCCTTAAAACCTATATAGATAGCGTAAGTACCTGTACGTCCTACATCCATAGACATTACTGATAAACTTGATTGCGCTGATATAGCTGATAATAGTAAGGACGTAGATAGTATCAGTAATGATGTCAGAAGTATTGGTGATTTCATGAAATCACTAAGTACTTTATAAATTACTATTATATTAGATGTTATATCCTTACGGAATTCTACGACTTCCTCCTTAACTTCATGTAGGGGGGACTTCAGAACCTTAATGAGTCCAGTGATAGTTATGATGAGAACGATAACGTATATTAACATCATCACTACTTCCAACAAAGCTCACACCACTGAAAATATTGATAATAGTGTATATACAGCTATCCCAACACCACAACCAGCTAATGCTAAGGCAGTATTAGTCAGTACGAACTCATACACCTCACTACCTAGTCTTAAGACTACATACTTAATTATTGAAGCAATTATGAATATCAAACCTATGTCAGGTGTTAATGTAATACCTAACATTATAGAGAATAAAGATATAGCAGACTTAGTGAATTTGAAGGTTAGACCTAACATCACAGTAACTATAACACCTAGTAAAATAACTTCTAGGTTAAACGTACTTAAATCCCCAGTATATAGAGACTTCATCCAAGTAACTGTAGGTAACCAACGTATCAGGTTAAACTTAGCTGATTCAACACCGTAGATACTTAGTAGTAAGTGACCGTAGAGTAGGGTTATCGGTGCACTGATTAACATTGCAAGCATCAGTAAGTATGAGGTAATTTCAACATCTACACCTAATACCTTAGCAGTCTTAGACAACGTTGTTGATGTACCGGCAACGAATTGAGGCATAGGGACCCCAGTATATGGGTCTAGTAATATGTATGGTGTAGCACCTCTAAAACCAGATATAAATAACGTCAACGTTATAACAGGTAGTGTTGATTGTGACGTAGTTCCTGTCTCACCGACAGCCCTCACAGTCATTAAAGTTATTAAGATGTAGAGAGGTATTAAGAAAATCATCACTAATAAGGTTAAAGGACTTAATACATTAGCAGATGTTAGTAGTAACGGGATTACAACCGTCGATAATATAGCGATAGCCACTAACAACCTCCTAAACTCGTACCTAGCCATACTTAAGTACTTAATAGTTGATATGTAGAGTTTACGTTCCTGAATGAGGTAGAATACCGTTGTAGTTACTATAGAACCTATGAGGAGTGAAGCTATTAGAGGTGATGAAGCTATAGCTAGTTCTTGAGAACCCGTAGTGAGTAGAGGGTGAAGCAGTCCTAAATAAACTAGGTAGGGAGTTATTAAGGTGTAAGTAATTAAGTTACCTAAGCCAATACCTAAGGACGTGTTTAGAGGTATTAGGAGTGCTATTAAGAAAATCATAACATCTAAAGATACCGCGATTGAAACCCCAGGGAATATAGGCTGTATAATAGGTGTTATATCTATAGATGGTGGTGATAGTGTGAGGAATATAAACTCAAGTATAAACCCTACTAATATCGGTATTACGACGTTCCTAGACTTTAGTAGCCTAACCATAGATAACGTTAGAGTTAATGCTACACCTATAGGAAATGGTAGTCTCTCCCTCTCAATGAAGTGTCTATGAAATACATAAGCTATCAACACACCAGATATAGTTATAGATGTTGCAAATAGGAAGAATGCGACCGTACTAATATCTAAGGAACCCTTATAGTACGTCCATTCAGGTAATTTAATTAACCCAGGTTCAGAAACCTTAGAGAGTATGGTGTAGGTTACGTACATACCTGAGGTTATCGTAGTTGTTAATGAGAACCCTGTAGCTAAGACAGTAGCTAGGAAGTGTTCTATAGGTGATAACCTCTCCTTAAACAGTAGTAGGTATAGAGTATATATGAGTATAGCTGATGTTATAGGTGATAACTCAGCAGTTGTATAACCAGTCACTGCGTATCCGTAAGTATCTACGAAACCCATTAAAAGCCCTACTAGGAGTCCTAGGAATAACGCCTTCATAACACATCAACATCTGGTTAGTGTAGGTCTAAGACTCTAAATCCTTAATGAGTGTGAGGGTCTTACCCAATATATCCTTAATAATTAACTTAAGCTCTTCATCCCCAACCCTCTCAACAACTTCATAAGCATAGGTGATTACATCAACTCTACGTTTAACACCGTCTACATTACCTTCACGGATAAGTACCGGTAGTTTAGTATAATGTACTAATGCTTCAATCACTAATGAGTTAGCCCTACTGAAAGCTAACTTACACCCACTACCTAAGTCACAACATAAACTCCTTAAGTAAATTAACGGTGGATTCACACTGTTATCAACGTTTATTACCTCACATTCTATATATAGGTCTACATCACCTAAAATCCTAGGAGGTCTGACCAACTTAGATGGTGAATACTTAAGTATTTGAGGTGTGAATAAAGAGTAGTAATAGAGTTTAGAATCGTTAGTTATGTTTATAGTAGCCTCCTTAGTACTTACTAGGTTAGAGTACGTCTTACTACCTACATAAGGTCTTAACAATATCGAATCACCTCTCAACTCAATACCCATAGGTGCTGAGTTAACACTACCTGAACTATCAACTGTAGTAACTATTGCTTCATGATGACCATACCTCAAATACGTCCTCAACTCAACACATAACTCACACATTAACTACATCACCTAACTCCTAACAGTTAAAACTTAGTAGTGATTAAATAGGTATTAGTAAGAGGTGATTAATAGCTATGTTCTCATATGATTTAAGAGATAGTATTAAGTGGGTTTACATATACGACTTAATACGTTCTGACTTAGGTTTTAACTATCTTGACGATTATAATGCCTCAGTAATACTCAACATGTTAATTAGAGGGTTAAGTAATGTTGATTACGTAGAGAATCGCTTGTCAGAACTAATTAAAAACTCTAACGTATATGTAGTTGGTGCTGGGCCTACATGTCTAGACGAGCTTAAGTCCTTAAACATAACTCCAGATGTTATAGTAGCTGCCGACGGTGCGTTAAGATGTTGTTTAGATGCTGGTTATATACCCCACGTAGTTGTAAGTGATTTAGATGGTTTAAGTGTAAGTGATTTAAGATATAACGAATTGATCTACGTTATCCACGCCCACGGCGATAACGTAGGTAGGTTATTAAGTTATGTTAAGTTGATTAGAGGTCCTATAGTAGGTACTACTCAATGCATACCTAATGATGTGTTGAGAATTTATGGTGGTTTCACAGATGGTGATAGGGCTGTATACCTAGCATACTATTTTAGAGCTAAGACTATAAGACTAGTAGGTTTTAACTTAACTGACGGTGTTGTAGGTAGGTACTCAAAACCTTGGTTATCATCAGATGCTACAGCATCTATAAGTAAGTTAAGGAAGTTTAGATGGGCTAAACTACTTATTGACCTACTATCACAACATATACCTATCTACGGCAAGTACTGAGTAACGTATTAGTTATACATGAACTCTACACATACTTATTTAAGAATCTACTAGAGTTATCAGGAATTGAGGGTTTGTAATTAAACTTGAGAGGTGATTGATGATGGTTAGTAAGGTCGTTAGGGTTAGGGCTGGTTATAGATTACACCTAGGCTTCTATAGATTTTATGATCACCCATACATCTACGGATCTATAGGTATTTCTGTAGAGGAGCCCTACATAAACGTAGTAGTTAGTGAGAGTCCTGATTTGAAAGTTATATGTAGTACTAAGTTATGTGAGGATATAGTATCCAACGTTGTTAAGCTTCTTAAGGTTAGGGATGTTGAAGTAGTGGTTAACGGCTTCTTAAGACATAATGTTGGTTTAGGTTCTAAGACTAGGATTACATTAGCTACCTACTTAGCGCTTAAGACATATTTGAACTTAAGTTTTGATATGTCAAATATTACTAAGTTATTAGGTAGGAAGATCTCTGGTGTTGGTGTCTACTCGTTCCTCTACGGTAATTTAGTAGTTGATAGTGGTTTAGATATTAATGATAAGGACTTAACACTCCCTAAGTTAGTAGGTGTTTATGAAGTACCTAGTAATTGGTACTTAATCATAGCCTTACCTGAGGGTGTTAAAGGCTTAAGTGAGTTTGAGGAGGGGCCGATATTAAGTAATGTTGGTGAGTTCCCTAAGCAGGAACTACTCTATAAGGAATATGTGAAACTCACAACAGCACTTACATTAAGGGACTTCAACTCATTCACACAATCATTAACGAACATACAGCAACTAACTGGGGAATACTTCAGTAAGTTTCAAGGAAGTATATTCACTCATGAAGTTAGTGAGGAGGTAGTAAATATTATGAAGAGTGAGGGTGTTAGAGGTATTGGCCAAAGTAGTTGGGGACCTACAACATACGGTTTTATCGATAATTACGTCAAGGCATTAAGTGTTAAATCAGCTATAACCACATACTTTGAGAAGAAGGGATTAAGCATAAGGTGTTGGGTTACTAACACTGCTAGGTTAGGCCATCAACTATTCATAAACCTGAAGACCTAGTACTTCAGTTTCAGTATTTGATTTCGGGTTATTCGGAAGTCCGTGATGAAGCTTCGGAATACTAACTTCATGATTAACTATACTCGTAAATAGGATTTAAGGTTTGTTCTTAAGATAGTTATTGTTAGGGTGGGATTAGATGAGGGTTGGTATAGTTCATGACTCGCCAGTACCGACATTAAGTTCTAGACAGTTGATGCTTGCGTTTATGAAGCGTGGGGTTGAGAGTATATATCTTAGGATTTCAAGGCTTTCTATGGTGATTGATGAAGGTGGTGCTAAGGTAATTTACGGTAGTGAGGAGGGGGTAAGTACAGACTCACTAATTATAAGGAGTTTAGGATTTATAGCTACTCTAGAACAGATTTTCAGACGTGTTGATACCCTCAAACACTTAGAGCTCTCAGGAACTCTAATCATTAACCCTATAGATTCTATGTTAAGGGCTCGTGATAAGTACGCATCAATAATAACTCTTAACGCTGTAGGTATTAAAGTACCTGCTACAGCCGTAGTTGAAGATGTCTTCACGGCTGTTGAGTTATGTAGGAGGTGGGGTGATGTCGTGATTAAACCTATGATGGGTAGTATGGGTTATGGATCTATCAAGACCTCAGACCCTGATATAGTATTCACCGTAGCTAAGACTTGGCTAACCCACGGCCAACCAATATATATGCAGAAGTACGTCCCTAAACCTGATAGGGATATAAGAGTTTTTGTGGTAGGTGATGAGGTTTTAGGTGCTTATTACAGGTACGCACCGAAAGGTTGTTGGAAGACTAACATAGCTCAAGGAGCTAAAGCTGTGAAGATAGAGAAGATTGATGATGAGTTAGTTGAGATGTCGTTAAAAGCTGTTAAGACATTAAAACTACATTACGCTGGGATAGATATCGGTGAGGGTGAAGACGGTTACGTAGTTTTTGAGGTTAATGCAGCACCTCAGTGGTCAGGCTTTATGTCAGCTACAGGTATAAACCCTGCTGAGAAGATTGCTGAATACGTAATAAAACTCCTTAAGGGTTAGGTCTGATTTCCTCACAAGCAAGGACTAACAATTAGGAACACATTACTGCTACGTGTTGGGGGTGTGAGACTCTTCAGATGTAAGTGATTAACTCTGTAGCTTCGTAAGGTGTACGTAAAGTCCTAATAACGTATAGGACTTTAACCTCTATTAAACCATCTATACTACCTAATCCATCGACAATCTTAGCTAATTCCCTATTATCTGATGCTATGACTTTAGCTAAGACTTGATACTCCCCTGAAACTTCATAAACCTCAAGTACTCTAGGTGAGTTAGCTATACGTTTTAAAGTTTCTTCATAGTTCTTCGGTGAGACCTTCAACATCATGAAAGCTATCACCGTAAGTCCTAACCTACTTAAATCTATATTCGCTGTAAACCCCCTTAAAATACCTAACTTACTCAACTTCCTAATCCTTAAGTATATCGTAGCTTCACTAAGTCCTAAATCCTCAGCAATCCTCTTATACGGGGTCCTACCATTCCTTAACAACATCTTCAGTATTAACTTATCAACATCGTCGATAACGTTAGACTGCTTAGACATTAACCCACCTAATTCATTAGATGTTAGAACACCTACTAAATCTATTCTCAATAACTACAACTATACCTCCACTATGTTCGTAAGCATCTATAACTGATAAACCCTTCGAAATAGCTTCAGGTGGTACTATAGTTATGAGTTCCTCATTAGTTAAGAAGACTGTAACCCTCTCACCACATTTTAAAGTATTTGAGAGCTTATTCACTAACTTAATAACCTCAGCTCTAGTTGAGACTACATACTCCATCTAGTCTTAACCCTTTAATAGACTTTAAAATGCTGTATTTATTGTTATTTGGTGTGAAGACGTTTAAGGTTAAGTATGTAGTCAGGTCTGAGAGTCCTGAGAAGGTCTCACTAAGTATTAGTGAGTTAGCTAAGGTGTTAGTAGAGAGTTACGGTGGTGATTACGTTAAGGTAGGACTTAGTTTGATATGGTCTCATAACGACTTAATAATTAAGACTATGGTAAGGGATTTAAGAACTCCAACAATACCTAGTTTCTACGAGTTTGAAGTAGTTATTGAGGGGGTTAGAGGTGAGGAGTTAATTAAGCTTTCTAAAACTGTTGTAAGTGTTTTGAGGAAGTATGAGTTACTCATAACAATCTCTGAATAACCACTACATCTGGAGTAGTTTAAGGACTGTATAAGTTATTAACGTCGTAGATGCTGGAATTACAGATAATGCATCATATATGTTAAGCCCGCCCACTACCACCCTCCTAACATTATGTACTACGACTTTACCTAAATTCATAATATCAACCCCAACTAATACTGAGATATATGACGCTACGTACGATAACAACCATAACTGGTGTGGAGAACCGAGAATCGTAACTACCAACATAGTCGCTAATGAAACCATCAGTGAGACCATAACTATTGGAACTGCTAAACCAACACCTCTAACAACTACTGAAACTCTATTAATTAGTAGTGCTGATATAATTACTAGTAATGACGTAGTAATTAATGCTGAAGCTCCTTGACTAGATGCTATATACGTTAATATAGATGTTGAGAGTGTTAACGGTATTAGAAAACCACCTAAGTTAAACTCTAACGATATGTTATTCATAGTTTTAAACCGTACTAGCTGAACTAAATACTTACTACCTATTCTAACCATACTAGCTTTCCTAAACTCATCATCAAGTCTAACATTACCTATAGATACGTTAAACCTACTAAGGATGTTTGAGGTTAGAATGGTTAGTAATGCTAATACTGTAGATATGTATACTTCTAACCCCATACTAACGAAGATTAATATGTAGGAAGTCAGTAGTAACATGTTAACTGATACTACCATAACCAATGCCCTGAAGATCATCAACTCCCTGAGTAAATCACTATATAACCACATCATTTAAAACAGTACTGCTACGTAGTTTCATCAAATCTCATGATCCAACTTTATAGGTATTGGTCTTGGGTCTGGGAGTATCCTGATTAGTGCGTCACCCTTACTCAACATCAAAGTATAATCACGGATTTCATCGTAGGATAACTTCATAAACTTTGATAATTCCTTCCAGTAAGCAGTATCTGATGATGGTAGTACCACCAATAAGCCTGAATTCTCTATATAATCTTTACATAATTCACCTAGATCATGTAGACTTTGAGTAGCTAAGGCTAGTGAGACACCGTAACCCCTACCTAACTTCAACAACTTAAGTATGAGTTCTTTCCTACCCATTAGGAATTGCCATGCCTCATCAACAACAACTTGAATTTTAGGTACATGACTCTCCTTAATTACATCCATGTAGAGGATCTGTATGGTGTTGAAGAGTACCGACATAGCTAAGTTTAAATAGTCTATACCTAATAACGCTATCTGAGATAGGTTTACTGGGGTTATAGGGTCAACACCTCTTAACACGTTGATTAACGGTACCCCACGATCTAGAGATTCTAATATGTTGAAGACCCTCATTAACCTATACTGTATGTAGTCATCATCAACCATACCTGTAAAGTCTTTAATAACTCCCCAAAAATTATTAGGGTTTATATCACTGAATTCTAACGCCTCATTAAGTACTTTATAAAGTGTTGCTACGATATCCTTCTCATCCTTCGTAAATATAGAATCACTTATAATCTCTGTTAGGTAACTCGCTCTGAATGTCTTAGGGATTAAATTAATTAATTGATTAATACCTAAACCTACATCAACTCCTAAGTTAATAACATCTACCTTCACCCCTCTCCTCAACAACCTATCCCTATACTCATTCTTAACATCAACTATGAATACATTAGTTGAGTACGTCATGTGGGTCCTAACTAAAATCGTTATTAATGTTTCAGTCTTACCGATACCTGAAGGACCTATAACCAGTATGTGAGGGTTTAAACACCTCTCAACATTCCAGAAGACGTTTTCAGAAGTTACTATATTAACCCCTAAGTAAACCCCAGAACTCCTTAAATCAAACTTAGTACGTGAGCTTATTATGTATGGGTTGAAGACAGCAACAAGTGGTGATGCCATCCTAGACATTAACTTAAATCTAAGTAGCTTATTCAGTATCAACTCATAGAACTTACTGAGGTAACCTCGAAAAAATATTTGAAGTAATGCCCTACCTTCAACCCCCTTCAACTCACTAGTTATTATCCCTAAGGATTCTAATGTCTTCATAAGTAGTGATGCCCTAGAATTAACCAGTTTTAAAGCTTCCTCCTCCTTATCACTACATGCCTCAACTACATAGTAGGCTAGTACATCATATGGTTGTATACCGTACTTATATATCCTATCCCTAAATTTAGTAAGTCTGTCTAGGTTTGTCTTAGCCTTGGTATTAGCTGGATTAACCTCGATATCCACTAATAAGTTCTGAATCTTCTTATTAACTTCTGAAAGTAGCTTCTCCTTATCAATAGGTTTGAATATAGTCCTTACCTCTATAGGGAAGCCTAAATTCAACGAGTTGAAATAAGTTCTTAAGTATTTAAGGACTTCCTGATCGCTTAAGTCGTTAATAGATGTTACTACATTAACTACCCTGATTACCTTCTTATAACATACCTCATCATCAGACCTCCTAAACATTATTAATCCATTATCAAGTACCCTCACATCACCTAAATTCAAAGTATCTGATGAGTTCCTCATAGACTTTATAAACTTCACTAAGACCCCCACCTAGTAATTTAGGCTTAAGAAGAGTTCCGGTAATAGCCCCTAACTCTAGGAACTTCCTAAGTAATACTTCATGATCTACTGTGAATATCCTCCTAACACCACTACCTAACACCACTACTATTAAGTCCTTAGTAATATCGTTAAAGTCTATAGTTAGTAAACCTTCCCTCCCCCTACAGTAACTCACACTACTACCTAGTACAGCTAATACCATACCCTCAGCCGATAACTTATATGAGATTTTAATCTTAGGGGTTCTATCTATGTAAGGCTCTACAGATAACTCCTTCACTAACTCCTCAATATTAACGTTGAGTAATGACTCATTCATCAAGAATCCATCAACACACCTACTACTTGAGCTAATGTTAACATCATATACGGTACTAGGTCTTACATCCAGTACTACCGGGTCTGAACTCTTAACTACTTTATACTTCCTCCATGTAAAACCTTCATAACTATAGTTGAACTCTATCACTGCAGGTAATAGGCACTTATTAATGAGTAATTCATTAACACCTCTAAATACTTTATTATCTGAGCATGTAACTACTACGTTTATAGGTACTTCTAAACCATCCTCATAAGACGGTGTAACTATTAACTTGGATGAACAATCACTTAATTCCCTTATCGTGAAGTTAATCTCCTTAACAGGTTCTCTTACTATGTACTTACTTAGATCAAGCACTAACTTTGCTAGACCTTCATTACGGTTAAACCACTTAAACTCTATAAGTATTTGAAGGATGTTTTCAGAAGTCCTTAAGGTATTACTTATCCTTAACTCATTACTTCCTGGTTTAAGGATGTAGGTGTAGGTCTTACAATCGTTACTATTATCCTCTCTAGTTGTTACGTACTTAATAAGTAGTGATATTTCCTCAGGTGTCGGGTTATATACACTTAATATTAGATCTACCAATAGGTTATCACCGGAGTTATTTAGTGACCCATTCGGTGAGTACTTAATAGAGTTAATTCTTAAATCTCTAAGTTCTACATTTTTAAGCCTCACCTTAAACTCATTATTAAACTGCGTTAACACTGCATCGTATATAACCTTAAACGTTAGCTCCTTACCAAGTTTAAAAGGCTTAACGTTAAACTCTTTAGAGTTAGATGAGGTTTTAACTTCTTCAATTACTATAGGGCCTCTTACTACTAGCTTAGACTCCGAATACCAGGGAGTTATGATTAAGCTTGGATACTTATCCGTGTATTCATTATTTAGGTCCACCCTAGCTTCGTAAAGGTTATCTAAGTCGTAGATGTATACTTTATCATTTCGAAGACATATTAAATTATTATTTATTAACCTACACTCTAAGGGTTTATACGACGCTATATGTGTTAACTTACTATACACTTCTAACTCCTTAAACGTCCTAAGTATTATGTAGTCATTCCCGGTACTACCATATACTACCTTCTGATTAGTTATAACCTTACATACGTTATCAGTGATTATGTAGGGGTAACCTTTAGAGATAACTATTAAGTCGTTAGTAGATATCTTCCCTACGATGTTAGGTTTCTCTAGAAATAATAATTGTTTGAATTCCCTACCGTCAAACCTAACTAATACCCCATAACTTGGTTCGTAGAGTATGTAATCACTTCCTACACTAGCTATAGGTTCTAAATTTAGTTGCGGTATCTTCAGTAACTCATCATAAGATATTAAGTAGGTGGTTTTACCACATCTTAAAATCCCTAAACCATCACCGACTAATACTTCTTTAAAATCATCACAACGTCCTAACTCATAGAACTTACTAATGCCTAAGTATTTATGATGGATTAGTAGGAAGTACTTCCTCTTATACTTAATGAGTAGTATAGCTGTTGTTTTAGAATCTACGTAGTGGAGATCTTGAACCTCCATAACTTTCTCCTTAAGCGTAGGTATTACAACGTATTTCCTACCGTCACGACCGACTATAGCTATTGAAGAACCGTATAAGGGTTTAACATCAACGTCATCGTAACCACTTATTAAGACCTCCTCACTACCACCTACAGTATCAACTACAGAGATGTTAGTACTGTCTATACAGAGTATTGAATCATTAGCGAACGTGTAACACCTACCATTAACTACTAACTCATCATCCCTACCTACTAAGACCTTTGAAGACTTACCATCATTTAATACCCATAAACCCACCTCATCAACAGTTAAATCATCATTAACTACTACGTACGGTGTCTCATTAAAACTCCTAACTAGTGGTTTAATAATTAACTTGTTATATGTTAGACTCTTAAGGATTACCCACCTACTGATTACTTCTTTAACCCTATGAATTTTAGGTAAATCACTTAATTCTACAGTCTTCACTAGGTCAGGAAGTCTCATCTAGTAACACCAGCTAATACTTAGGATTAGGAGTGTGATTCCGGTGATTAAGGTACTATTGAAGGTATTAAAGAGTATGTAGTCTACATATAACGAGTACGTAACTACTATCATGTATATATAGAATATGTAATTACTGATGTTTACGTTAGCTAACGATGCCATAGAGACCATGAAGAAGGGCATTAACAACGACATCATTATGAGTGGTAGTACACTGACTAAGTACTGTTTGAAATCTTCTAACATATCTAATGTTAAGACCCTTAAGTTAAGTAATTGCTCCTTACCTAAACTTCCAGTAGTTAATGACTTGATAATTACGTAGTATACGTATCTACCTAACCACGACTTAAGGATTGAGACACCTTCCCTAACGTTACTTAAGCTTAACTTCTTACCTAACTCCCTCAAACTCTTAGACTTACAACTACTTAATACATCCTTAAGAGCGTTTAGAGGGTTTACCAAGATATGAGGTGTTTCAGCATACATATATAAGACCTTAGGTAGTTCATGAACCTCACATACAGTGTTATAAAGTTCAACTATGCTTAATATACCGTTAAACAACGATACCGTAGCTGCAGCCTTAATTAAATAGTTAGTATTCCCTAGGCTTAAGTATGTAGAGATTGCTGTTAAGGATATCAACACATATGAAGAAGCAGTAGTTAACTTACCTACTAATGTAGATTTATTGTATATCCTCAAATGCTGTGTATTACTAGGTAGTATGAACATAGAGAGTATCATGAGTACGGGTACAACGACTAATACGGTATTTAACTCCCCTCCACCAGTAATTATGGATAGTGAGAACATAAGCATTGGTAAGTAACTAACTACTACTCCCATTATCAACACTACTGTAGTCCTCAACTTCATTAACGCAGTAACCTCACTCCTTAACCTACGCAGTAATTCAGATGATGTATGTGTAAACCACGCATTTATAATACCTTTAGAGTAAGCTAGTACGTAATCACTTAATAACCTCGATATAAGACTTGATGTTGTATACCTGATGTAGAAGTTAATAGCCTCAATAGTTGTTAAGAACTTCCTATAAATCCTCAGCCTCAACCCCTCATTAACTAATGTTGGGAACACCCCTTCCCAACCATCTAATACGCATAAATCATTAACTAACTCCGTAGATCTTGAATATGTTATCGACTCAGAAATTATGAAGTATATGAACTCTCTTTCTAATACCTTATTTCTAGACCTAATCACGAATACGTACTTCAGATGAGGTGTTATGAGGGCTGTAAATGATGAAATACTTAACAACATCATCGCTGTACCTAATTCAATAAATCCGACATATAATGAGTATGTAGTGATGGTTGCTGTAGGTAGTAATACTATAGTGATGTCCCGTAGAACTATCTTTAAGAGGTTCTTCAGGTCAGTTACAGTTAGACCTGCCCTAACCCTAAGGTTCTGTAGACTCTCTAGGTAATTCCTCAGTAAGTTCATCGTGATAACTCCTACATCATAACACTTACTAACTGATGAGTTAAAACACCATTGTTCTTAAGCTTAACACTCTTCCTTAAAACCTCATCATAAGTTACTTCATCACCATATGTGAATAGGTTATTAATTATTATATTATCTGTTTCAGCATCGTATATAGGTTCATCAACACTTACTACAGCCCTCCTTAATGACTTACCGTCGAGGACGTAATTAACTGTTACGAAGGTCCAAAACATACTTACCTGATGGTAGCTTAGGTTTATCGGAGGTCCTGTAAGTCTTACTATAGCCTCTCTAACATTACCTCCGTGGAATGTCGTTAAACCACCTAAACCCATATTCATTGCCTGAACTAGTACTTGAGCTTCAGCACCTCTAGTCTCCCCTATAACTATGTACTTGCTTACTGAAGCTCTTAAGGCGGCTTTAGATAGTGTGAGTTGATCTAGTGTTGAGTCTGATGTTGGGACTACATACCTAATCCAATTACTCTTAGGTAGGGGGTCTATCTCAGGGGTATCCTCTATTATGACGATCTTCCAAGACGGTGGTATGAATGTGTAGAGTAGAGCTCTAAGTAATGTAGTCTTACCAGAACCTGGAGGCCCTATAATCATTATACTACCTCTAGCTCTTATTACTAAGCCTAAATACCTAGCGATAGATTCTGATATCATACCCTCATCAATCAATGACTTAAGACTTAAACCACCATAACTCCTCTTCTTCCTAATAGTTATTTCAGGCCTACCTAAACTTACGTCATGTAGTACTAAATGTATTCTATGACCTCCATCACATTCAGGTAAGTTAGCATCTAGTATAGGTGATGTAGTGGTTATCATCTTATTAGCTTTCTCAGCGAGGAGGTTTATGTATTTAAGTACTTCATTAACATCACTTAAGACTATATTAGTAGGTATGAAGTCTACTTCAGGATCTATCTTTAAAACCTTACTATGTCTAACCCATACAGGACCTACACCAGATAACGTTATATCCTCTATATAGGGGTCCTCAATTAAGACTTGAAACTTCTTATACTTAAGTTCCTTCTTAAGAGCGTATATGAACTTAACCATATCCTTGTCATTAATATTCAACACCTTAGAGATAACCTTAGATAATGTTAACTCGTTAATCTCCTCATTATAAGGTATAGAGTTCAGTATCTTATCGATATTCTTAACTATTAAATCCTCCACATCCTTACTAAGTACTTCCTCAACTAAGTACTGGTATGAGTTACTAGGATACCTAACTATCCTAACATTAGCTATACCAACCTTATACTCATCAATAACTTCAAAACTGAAGTTATTCATGATTAACACCAAAAAAGATGTGATTTTAATTCATTGCAGGGTTAGTTCTGCAGGGATAGTATTACCTAGATTATCACGGAATTGAAATATCACTGTAGTTACTCTAGTAGATGTTACGCCGTTCAGTACTAATGTAGCTTCATTACCTGGGCTTAAGTTAGTATCACCTATCACTGATACTACGTTTAATGTAATGTTACCCCCATTAGACAGAATTGCTGTAGCGTTTACAGAGCTTAAGTTTATGATATTCTTCCATGTATTTTCAACCTTAACAACTAATGTAACGGTATTTACTCCGTAGTTAATTGATGCTAAATTAACTGTTACTTTAGGTGTTGTTGAGTAAGTAGCTACTCTATTAGCTTGAGATGATAACCACTGCTGGACCGTAAATGTTACAGGTATTGCAACTGCTATTAATGCTAAGATTATTATTAAATCACTTACACCAGACCTTAATTTACTAGCTATATACTTACTGACCACTTACTACACACCTCCAGTACTTTTACGTGACTTATAAAGTGTTTCATTAGTTTGATTAGGTGTAAGTCTTTTATGTATAGGTTTAGAGAGTGTTACTTAACGGTGGATTTAATTGAGTGAGTTTAGGCTTAGGCTTAAGAACATACTCTCAAGCATGAAGGATAGGTTGGTAACACCAGGTGATGTGGTATCGTTAACTGGGTTACCTAGGTATGAGGTACTAGCAACTTTCCATATCTTAGAAGCCCTCAACATAGTAGAACTAGTTAATTCTAAAGGAAATTACAGGGTTTATAGATTAAGTGAGTTAGGTATTAAGTTACTTAAGGCTATTGAGAAAGGGGATGAGTTAGGTATTAAGTCTGTTCTAGTTGATGAGGGAAGTACTCCTAACCAAGTATCACAAACTGAACAAACTGAAGCTACGACTTAAACGAATTACTCCCTACTTAAGTAATGAATATTTAAAAATATTGGGTTATAGTTAATGAATTATTAAGTATTACTTAAGTGTTACTAGACCGACCTTAGCTAACTGATCAACTATTGATGCTATAGGTTCTTTCAACTCATCCTCACTAACTTTCTTCTCAGAGATACTGTTTAACTCTGTAACTATATCCTTAACTAACTGTTCTACTGATTTCTCACCATCACATAACGACCATACGTAGTACGCACCAGCTGCTAATGCATACACATCATTCTCACTTAGAGCTACTAGGTAGTTCTGACCGTCGAAACCTAACTCATTACCTGCTTTAGATGGTTTAAGCTCTCTAATCCTCTCATAAACTGATTCCTTCTGACTCATTCCCAACCCCTTGACCTACCCCTACCTCCTCTTTGAGGAGGTCTTCTAAAACCTCCGCTCCTCTTACTCCAACCTTCCTCAGGTGCTTTAGGCATAGCTTCTGGAATCTTACTAACTTCAGGTACTAATGAGTTATCAACTTTACTTACCTTCCCACGACTACCTACATTTAACTGAATTTCATTCTTAAATACTGATGTCCAACCACCTACAATCTCTATAGCGTCACCTTCATTAACACTACCTGCTGTATTCCCCCATAAAGTTAGTTTCACCCTACCAGTACTATCTCCTACTAAAGCCTCACTGATAGTCCTTTCCCCAGCTTTAGTCCTTATAACTTTAGGACCTCCTGCTTTGAGGACTCTTACAACAACATGCACGTTCTCCATACCAGGTTTTAAATCTATTACATTTACCTTACTACTTTCCATCACGTACTTCAACTCCGATACGACATACGTTCTTCTATGGTTTTAGGGTTTTTAAACTTATATGAGGTTATATGGGTATATAATGGTTACTAATCATGACCAAACTAATACATTTACATTAAGAGGTTAAGTATCAGTAATAGTTGATTTAGTTACCTTCAGCAACATCCTTAAGTATTTCATCTACTAAGGCTTTAAATCTACCCACACCTAATACCTTAATGAATTTACCTAACCTAGGTCCTTTAGGCTTACTGAATAACATCATGTAGATAGCTTTAAATAGTTCTGAAGGTTCTACACCATTATTTCTAGCTACTTCATACACCTTATTATGTATGTCTACATCACTCATAGACTCATCTATAGAATCCTTAAACATCAATATCACCTTCTTCATATCACTTGATGGTTTCGAAGGTTTTAGCCGGACTTCATAGTCTTCAGGTACTAACCCATTATTAACCCAGTTCTCTACATATGTTTTTAACTCATTAACTAGGAATTCATCCTTAATCAACTTAGTTATTACGTCCCAATCCCTATATATCTGGTAGTAAACTAATAACTCACTAAATGATATACTCCACCTCATACCACCACTTAATTCCCAAGCTCTTAACTGCTTAACATCCTGATACTTACCCTCACCTACTAATCTATACTCTTCATAGAGTGCTAGAAGGAATTTAGGGTCTAACCTTAAATTCCTATTCTCCTCTAAGTCATGCTTAAGTAGGAAGTACTTAATCACTGATGGGTGGATGTACTTTAAAATCTCAGTTAACGAACCTAACCCCTTACTCTTACTCATCTTCCTACCTTCTATCAGTACAAAACCGAACTTAAACGGTATTGGTGGTTCTTTATTGAACAACCTCTTATGGATCTCCTTAGCTGTATCCCAAGAACCACCTTTAGTGAAGTGGTCTACACCACCACCCTCAATATCGACTCCTAGGAAGTCCTGACGTGAGGGCCAATCAAGCCTCCATAAGAGTTTCCACTTATGATCACTTATGGCTGTAGTACCGTTAAAACCACATGCACTACATTCATACTCTATCAAGTCGTTATTAAATGACTTAACCGTAGTTGCGTCATTCCTACCGCATCGACTACATATTGGTTTTACCACACCCATCCAGTTAGGAGGTAACTTCCTGAATGATGTAGTCTCAAGTATGTTTCTAACCTCATCTAACCTACTAAAGAATAACCTAGCGTAATCATCATACCAACCCTCAGAATATAACTTATCAGCTGTTAAGACCTCATCACACTCTATCGAGAACTTCTTCATAAGTGTTAATACCTCGTCTAGGAAGTGGTGTGCGTAGTTTTCATGGCATCCGTAGGGATCTATAACCATTGAGAGCGGTCTCCCTAAGTAATCTCTCAACTCCTTAAATTGAGTGAGTTGTGCTGGGATACTATCTAATGAATCAAGCGTATCGGCTATAAATATGAAGTAGGACTTACGTCCATGACGTCTAATAGTTTTAGAGATACTGTAGGGTATTAACAACTCCATCACAGTACCCATATGTGCAGGACCTGAAGTAGTTAGACCTGAAGCAACTACATAGACATCACTATCCCTAACATTGAAGACATTCCTAACATACTCATCAACCCAAGACATCACTAATCCCTTACGTAATTAGGTTAAAACTTAATAAATTAGTTAAAACATATGTTATTGAAGCCGGGTCGTCTAGCGGCCAAGGATGCGGGGCAGGTAAGCCATTAACTTACCCCCGAATCTGGCCCCCGTGACCGGGGTTCGAATCCCCGCCCGGCTACCAAAATTCTAAAAACATTTAAAAACTCCTACTCATCACTAGATATTGGCGGCCCCGACCATAGCGGCTAGGAAACACCCGGACTCGTCAGATCCCGGAAGTTAAGCTAGCCGCGTTAGGCAGGGCTGTGAGATCCGCGAGGTCTCGCAGCCCGCCTAAGTCGGGGTCCCGCCGCAATTTTAATTAAAACTTAAATCCAATCACAGAAATTATCTTAAATGGTGCCGCCGTAGCTTAGTCTGGTTAGAGCGCCGGACTCATACGGCTACTGGGAGATCCGGAGGTCCGGGGTTCAAATCCCCGCGGCGGCACTAACTTAAAATTTATAATGTTGATTCCATAATGCAGTTATTGGGATGATTTATGACTCCAAAAGCGATTGATGAGCTACTCCATCCCTAAATGACCGCGTACTACTGAGTTCTTGGAGATAATATATTCTTTAGAAATTGCTGACTATGTATTCCTCAGCATATTATGTAGTATCCTAATGATCTCCTCCCGCCATGAGTGACGGAGGTTCCTACCGGTGCGGGGAGGTTTGGGATTAAATCCCCTCTTCCTGAGTATTCAATCCCGGGCGGGTCTCCGGCCTATTACCCCTACTCCAAACGAGACTCGGGTAACACTGAATGCGGTTTCAGGACCGTATTGTTTATAGTGCTCTTAGTTCTCTACGGAGTTCTTCCTCGATTAAACTCTTTATTTCGAAGCTGTGGACCCTAACTAGGTGTAGGTAGAAACCTCTCTTAGTGAATGTTCCTTTATTACATAACCTACACCAGAAGAGTCCGTCCCTATTCTCCGAGATGTAGTCTGAGACTCTAGTAACTACCTTACATACGATCTTATACATAGAACTACCTGAGATCACAGCCAGTTTCCGTTGGTCGTAGCTCATCCTAGAGGCTAATCTAGCTACGAACTCTATAAGTCTTTCTGAGAGTACATCAACTCTAGACATACTCCTCACCAACATAGTTAATACCGTCAACAGCTATTATTAACCCTATAAGCATTACCTGAAGGATTAATGGTAGATCACCACTGGAGAATACCTTCCTAATCACGTTACAGTGGTTTAAGTCTAAGGAGAAGAACTCCACGAAATCATTCATAACTTCTTCAGCTATATCTAAGTCGTTAACACCTTCTCTAACCATCATACCCAACATAACTATACCGTCAATTAACTTAGCCAGGCTGAACTCATCACCTACCTCCCATAGACGTAACTTAATATTACTACGTAATTCATCTATAACACCATCAACGAACGTATTCGTATGTAGAGCTAGTACCAACTCTGAAACTAATGACTTTATAAGTGGTATTAAGTCCTTATAATCTTCACCGAGTTCCCTAAGTATACTAGCTACTGAGGTAGTCCTGACTAAGTCTTCAGATAATGTCTCAATGTATGACTCATCACTGGCTGTAGTGACGGAAACATCCTCACAAATATTCTGTATAATATCATTACTCAAGACTTATTACCGGTATTACCGTTAGGCTGAGTAAGTTTTAAACGGTAGTAGGTGTAAAGACATTATTTGAGTTAAGTAGTACTAACTTACGTAAAGTACTGTAGCTTAATAAACACGTTAACACGTATTAAGATAGTTAGATTCAGTTACTACTAAGTTTAGATAACTCCTTCAACAACTTAATAACTACCCCAGCTATTACTTGATGAACCTCATCACTACACCCAACATCCTCTCCACGTACTATACATGAAGGTGTTATAACTGTCACTTCATTACCTCTTAAAGACCCTTTAACAGGTGGGAAATTCGTTGATGGTTCTAATAATACGTAGATAGTATCAGATGGTTTAGACCAGGATATTATTAGTGATTTAGGTAGGTACTTAACCCTACTCTGAAGTTCATTAACTACAATGCCTATATATTGGAGGTCGAAGTCAGATAACGTGTTAATCACTTCTTCAGATCCTTTAAGCCCTAAACCTATGTAAGCTTCAGTAATTAAGTCAGTTATCCTTAAGTCGAAGAGTAGGTTACCCTGCATCCGTATGCTTAAATAATTAACACCCTCAGTACTTATTAACGTAACTTCAGAGTTTGGGAGTTTACTTAGTAAGCGGTTTCTCAACGCATTTAAATCTATACCTAAGTTCCTAACCATAACCATCAATACTTAATTATTCTAATGATAATATTTAAATATGTAGTTACTGTCTACAAAGGTTATTTAGTTGAAGTCCTACATAGGTCTGTAAGGTATTTAACTATTTTATTGTAGATGTTTACGGCGTCATCAATATTACTAACCCTATACTTAACATTAATTACTTTAAAATCATTAACCACCCTACAACCAGTTACTTCAACCCTCCCAACTTCAGGTATGTCTACATTAGCGTAAATCAGTTTCACATTATCTATGGATAATTCATCTACTACCTCATAACACCAAGGGAGTGGTGGTAAGTCAGCACTTACTACTACCTCAACACCTAAGTCAACTATAGAGACCTTATAATGATCATTAACTACGAACTCCTTCACACCCTTAAGAACTCTCACAAAACCAACCTAGATAGGTGTTAAATCACTCCTACAGTAAGGACACTTACCATGAAGTCTCTTATACTCAGCTAAGCAGTAGTAAGTATTTAATGTAGGAGTGCATTTAGGACATACGTATATAGCGTTAACACCTACTACTAACTTCCTATTACATATCTTACAGTACTTAATAACCCAACCTAAGTTACCGCCAGCGTTAGACCCTATGAGCTTAGCCATACTCTCAACCACTTAGCAACGGTACTTACAGAGTAATTCATTATCTAAGATTAAAAACTTTATCAACTCCATTAACCTAAACTAATATCTAAATCGTTAGTCATAAATAGTAATTAACAGATCTTGGTGCGGCGGCCGGGATTTGAACCCGGGATTTCCGGCGTGGAAGGCCGGCGTCCTAATCCAGGCTAGACGACCGCCGCTATTAAGTTATAAGTGTTTTAGAGTTTAAGTTTTTATTATTTATCTCTTTAAAGCGTTTATGGATTTAAACCATTAAGATTTATTACTCTTTACACTTTATTAATTGTAGAGCCGCCGTAGCTCAGCCTGGGAGAGCGCCCGATGAGCGGTAGGCTCAGGCGAAGCTGAAGACCGGGATGTCGGGGGTTCAAATCCCCCCGGCGGCACTACGTCCCTTAACGTTTTTCTTAGTTATTACGAATGTATTACCCCTAACATCTCTTACCTCACCATTAACTAGTTCAGCTATTTTACTAGCTATCTCATTAATTTCTAATCCGTACGCTCTCTTGAAGGACTTCATAATCCTAATCTTGATGACTCCTTCCTTCTTCAGCAACTCCTTAACTGACTCTATGACGTTCTCATTAATTCCTTTCTTACCTATACGTATGTGAGGACTACCTAATATCGTATTAACTACTTTCCTACTCTTCTGCATGGTAATCTACTCACCCACCCACATACTAAACACGTACGAGTTATTATAACATATTTACGTACTCCCCTAACCCTATACCTGGCAGTTACCCCAGGTATTGACGGTGTTAAACACCTCCTACAGATACCTCTTCTTAAGTATTTAGGAGTTCTTACGTTAACCTTGTTAACTATCTTTAAGGCTAGTTCTACATACCTCTTAGCCCTATCTAACCTACCCTCCCTAACAGCTAGTAATGCTTCTGAGTAGAGTATCCTTACTCTTTCAAGAGCTAAATCCTTTAACACCTTCTTAATCACTTTTTTAATTCTTAACCCCCTACTATAGGAGGGTTTAGTTGAAGATAATAAATGTGATAATAGCTGAGGCCTCTATAGAGACAATCCCTCCTGAAATATCTAACCACCCAGCGATCGTAAAGACCTCTAGGAGGAGGGGTAAACACTGGAGTGAGATGTTACTAGATATTTCACTACATTATAGCGCTATGAAGAAACTCCCGAATAGGTATAAACGTGGACGTCCAGATATAACCCACATAACATTACTTGAGATGCTGTCTAGCCCGTTAAATATTGAGGGTTACCTCAGGGTTTACGTACATACATTGAATGACTACGTAATGTTCATAGACCCTAAAACCAGAATACCTAAGAATTACAACAGATTCGTAGGACTTATAGAACAGCTCTTCAAGTACGGTCAAGTACCGCCAGGAACTACAAACCCACTAATAACATTATTAAATCTCAACTTCAAGAACTTACTCAGTAAGTTAGGAGTTGATAAAGTAATAACTCTTGATGAAGGTGGTGAATTAAGGAGTTGTGATGATATATGTAATACAGCTTTAAGGGAGGGACTACCTATAGTAATCGGTGGCTTCCCACACGGGGATTTTAGGAAGGAGGTCTACGATAGTAGTAAGTACATATTCTCAATATATAAGCAACCACTTGAGGCCTGGGTAGTTGCTTCTAGAGTATTAAGTGGTTGTGAGAGGGTTTTAGGGATAATTCAGTAGCTTAATGGTGCCGCGGCCGGGATTTGAACCCGGGTCACGGGCTCTCCACGCAGGTTAACTACAGCTCGAGAGGCCCGCATACTTGACCGGGCTATACTACCGCGGCACCCTAAAACCATACATATTAGCAACTTTAAAATGTTTATGAACTAACGCAATCTAACTTAAGTTACTGCTGATTAAATTTAGAAGTTTGTAAAATTAACTTACCGAGGATGAGGAAAACAGTAATTAATTAGAAAACCTTTTTTACCCGACCCTAGAGTAGTTATTGGAGGCTTCGAGGTTGTGTCTTTAGATGTTAAGTTAATCGATAAGAAGGTACTTAAGGATGTTATTGAGTTAGTTAAGCCTCATACCCCTCAATACTGTTATCAATGTGCTAAGTGTACTAGCGCTTGTAGTACTTCTAAGGTACTGCCTGAATATAAACCACATTTAATAGTAGCACTCACTAGACTTGGGTTAATTAAAGAACTCTTAAACTCCGGTATTATATGGGCTTGTAGTGAGTGTTGGAAGTGTGCTGAGTACTGTCCTCAGGATGTAGCACCTGTTGAGGTTGTGATAGCTCTTAAGAACTTAGCTATCTCTATGGGTTATAAACCACCTGAGGATTTAAGGGTGATGGCTAAGAACGTTGTTGAGTTAGGTTATATCTCACCACCTATTGAGGTGTTAAGTAAGGAGTTTGAGATGTATAGTAGGGCTACGTTAGGACTACCACAACTTATTAAACCCTACATCAATGTTGAGGCAGTTAATAACTTGAAGAAGTTCTTCGGTGGTGTTTATGAGTAAGTTCCTACTCTTCCTAGGATGTACAATCCCAACTAAACAATACGCTTATGAGATCTCAGTACGTAACGTACTGCCGAGGTTAGGTATTGAGTTAGTTGATTTTCCGGAGGCCGGTTGCTGCGGCTTCCCATTAAAAGGTATTAATAAGAAGGGGTGGATGTATATGTCTGCTAGGATACTGTCATTAGCTGCTAAGAAGGGACTACCCATACTTGCGTTATGTAACGGTTGTGATACTTCGTTAAGGAAGGTAAAAGACATGCTTAAACATGATGAAGTACTTAAGGATGAGATTGCTGAGTTATTGAGTCGTGAGGGGGTTAAACTAAACTTTAATGTTGATGTATACCATACTATAGAGGTATTACATGACTTCATAGGTGTTGAGAAGATTAAGAGCTTAGTTGTTAGACCTCTTAAAGGTATTAAGATAGCCTCCTACCCAGGATGTCATATGTTAAGACCTTCAGACATTCCGCGTCCAGAACCCTCTGGAGAACCTAAGAAGTTTGACGCTATCTTAAGTGCTTTAGGTGCTGAGGTTGGTTACTACCCAGATAAGGGTGGTTGTTGCGGTGCTACTATGCTACCATACTCACCTAAGCATGCATTTAGATTAACAGCTGCTAAGATAAGAAATATGAAGGATTTCGGATTCCAAGCTACTACTACCTCATGTCCTTACTGTATGGAAATGCTTGACTCTAAACAAGAAGCTATACGTGCTGAACTTGGTGATGATACGTTATCGATACCTGTGTTCTATATAACACAGTTGGTCGGTCTTGCTATAGGGTTGAAACCTAAGGAATTAGGTCTTAACCTTAATTTAAGTCCTGTAGAGGAGGTTTTAGAGAGGTTGGGGGTGAGTCTCTATGAGTGATGTTAGAATTGGTGTGTATGTATGTCACTGCGGTAAGAATATCGGTGGTGTTATAAACCCTGCTAAAGTCGCTGAATTCGCCAGTAGATTACCTAATGTCGTAGTTTCTAGGGACTACATGTACATGTGTTCATCACCTGGACAAGCATTAATTGAGGATGATATTAAGAAGTATAACTTGAATAGAGTTATAGTTGCTGCATGCTCACCTAGGATGCACGAACCTACATTCCAAGCAGTACTTAAGAGGGCTGGTTTAAACCCATGGTTACTTCAGATGGTTAATATTAGAGAGCATGTTACTTGGGTACATGAGGATACTCCTGATAAGGCTGAGGAGAAGGCTAAAGAGTTAGTAGCTGCAGCTGTTGCTAGGGCAGCACACCTATACGAGATAACCACTGAGAAAGCACCTGTTGCTAAGTCAGCTCTAGTCATAGGTGGTGGTATCGCAGGTATTAGAGCTGCGTTAGACCTAGCTAATGCAGGTATTAAGGTGTACTTAGTTGAGAAGAGGCAGAGTATTGGTGGGAAGATGGCTCAACTAGATAAGACATTCCCAACACTTGACTGTAGTAAATGTATCTTAACACCTCTAATGGTTGATGTAGCTAGACATCCAAATATTGAGATTTACGCATATTCTGAAGTTGTTGATGTCTCAGGTAGTGCTGGAGACTTCAAAGTTAAGGTTAAGTTGAAGCCTACATACGTTGACTGGAGTAAATGTACTGGTTGTGGATTATGTGTTGAGAAATGCCCTGGTAGGGCTCCTAGCGAATTTAATGAAGGTTTAGGTTTTAGGAAGGCTATATACTTCGAATTTGCTCAAGCAGTTCCTAGGAAACCAGTTATAGACCCTAGATACTGTCTATGGTTTACTAAGGGTATCTGTAGGGTTTGTTCGAAGGTATGTCCTGTAGGTGCTATTGATTATGAGCAGAAGGAGAGGTATGTAGAGTTAAACGTAGGTGCTATAGTAGTTGCTATAGGTTATGAGATCTACGATATGAGTAAGATGGTTGAGTATGGCTACGGTAAGTTTAAGAATGTGATTACTGGGTTACAGCTTGAGAGGTTATCAGATGCTGACGGACCTACTAAAGGGAAGATCTTAAGGCTTTCAGATGGTAAGGAGCCTAAGACAGTAGCTATAGTATTATGTGCTGGTTCTAGAGATGAGAAACATGTTAAGTATTGCTGTAGGTTTGGATGTGCTGCAGCTCTAAAGCATGTATACTACATCAAGCACTCAGTACCTGACGCTAAAGTACTTATATTCTACACAGATGTGAGGGCATTCGGTAAGGGGTTTGAAGAGTTCTACCAGAAGGTCAGGAGTTGGGATGATGTCTACTTCATCAGGGGTAGGCCTGCTGAGATTTTCGAGGATAAAGATGGGTCGTTAGTATTCGATGTCTACGACTCTAACACCGGTCAGTTAATTAATGTTAAGGCAGACTTAGTAGTTCTGGAGTCAGCTGTGGTACCACCTAAGGATTGGGAACCCCTCAGGAGGTTACTGAAGGTCTCATGCGATCCTGGAGGCTTCGCATTAGAATTACATCCTAAGTTAAGACCCTTTGAAACCACAGCTGACGGTATATTCCTAGCAGGTACTATCCAAGGACCTAAGGACATACCTGATACTGTAGCACATGCTGCTGCTGCAGCTGCTGCAGCCATAGGATTCCTACTTAAGGGGTATGTAGAGTCTGTACCATACTTAGCTACTGTTAATGAGGACTTATGTAGTGGTTGTGGTCTTTGCGCATCTGTATGTCCCTACGACGCTATAACTATTGAGGAGAAGGAGGGGAGAAGAGTTGCTAAGGTCAACATGATTAGGTGTAAAGGTTGTGGTACATGTGCTGCTACATGCCCGTCAGGTGCTATGCAGCAGAACTACTTCACAGATACTCAAATACTTTCTGAGGTCTCGACACTAGCTGGGGGTGCTAAGTAATGGGTGAAGGTAGATTCGAACCTAGGGTAGTTGTGTTCGCATGTAATTGGTGTTCATATGCAGGTATTGACTTAGCAGGGACTTCAAGGATTAAATACCCACATAATGTCAGGATTGTTAAGGTTATGTGTTCAGGTAGGGTGAGTCCTGAGATGGTGCTTAAGGCTTTAGCTGATGGTGCTGACGGGGTCTTAATAACTGGTTGCCATCCAGGTGATTGTCACTACATCTCAGGTAATTATAAGAATATGAGGAGGTACTTCCTACTTAAGAAGCTACTTAAGCAGTTAGGTCTTGAGGGGAGGGTTAGGCTGGAGTGGATCTCAGCTAGTGAGGGTGAGAGGTGGGCTAGAGTCGCTACAGATTTCGTCGAACATATACGTAGGTTAGGTCCGCTCAGGCTTAAGGAGGTGATGAGTAGTGAGTGATAAGGTTAGGGTAGCTCTATATTGGTGTGCTAGTTGTGGTGGTTGTGAGGAAGCGTTTGTAGACCTAGCTGAAGACCTCATAAAACTTGCTGAGAAGGTTGAGATAGTCTTCTGGCCGGTAGCTATAGATATGAAGAAATCAGATATAGAACATCTACCTGATGAGAGTATAGATGTATCATTCATAAATGGAGGTATTAGGTTATCAGAACATGAGGAGATGGTTAAGTTACTTAGGAGGAAGTCTAAGGTCGTAGTAGCTTTCGGTAGTTGTGCCCATCTAGGAGGTGTTCCAGGACTTGCTAACCTGTATAGTAAGGATGAAATACTTAGGTACGTATACGTGGAAGCACCTACAGTTGTGAATCCTGAAGGTACTATACCTAAGGAGGTAGTTAAGGTTGATGGTCAGGAATTAGAACTACCTAAGGTTTTAAGACTTGTAAAGGCTTTAGACCAAGTTATAGATGTTGATTACTACATACCCGGGTGTGCACCACCTCCAGACGTCGTTAAGAAAGCATTAGATACGTTATTATCTGGGAAACTACCTCCTAAAGGTTCAGTATTAGGTGCTAGTAGTAGGTCTTTATGTGATGAGTGTGATTTGAATAAGACTAAGCCTGAGAAGATATTATTGAAGGATCTTAAGAGGGTACATCAAGTGAAGTTAGACTTAAGTAAGTGTTATCTAGCTCAAGGTGTCTTATGTTTAGGGCCTGTAACTAGGGGTGGTTGTGGAACTCTATGCATTAAGGGAGGAATGCCGTGTACAGGTTGTTTCGGACCTCTAGATAATGTTAAGGATTATGGTGCTAGAGCACTATCATACCTAGCATCAATACTAGATTACGATGATGAAGCTCAGGCTGAGAAAGTTATTGAGGAGTACGTAGCAGACCCTGCAGGTTGGTTCTACAGATACTCACTACCTAAGTCTTTAGTTAGGGGTAGGTATCAAGGCTCTGGAGGTGAAGCCCATGGGTAAGACAGTAGTTATAGACCCTATAACTAGGTTGGAGGGTCATGGAAAGATAGCTATATTCTTAGATGATGGTGGTAATGTAATCAACGCATACCTACAGATACCTGAGCTTAGAGGTTTTGAGAAATTCTTAGTTGGTAGGCCTGCTGAGGACGCACCTCAAATAACTTCAAGGATATGTGGTGTCTGTCCTACAGCACATCACATGGCAGCTACTAAGGCTTTAGATGACCTCTACGGTGTTGAACCACCTAGACCTGCTAAGAAGATTAGGGAGTTAGTCTATAATATGTTCATGCTTGAGGACCACGCACTCCACTTCTACATACTTGGAGGTCCTGACTTCATAGTAGGTCCTAAAGCACCTAAGTCTGAGAGGAACGTGTTCGGGGTTTTAAAGAAGGTTGGTTCTGAGGTTGGGTTGAAGGTTATTAAGACTAGGAAGGCTTTAAGGGACATGATTACTTTAATTGCTGGTAAGGTCATACACCCAGTGTTTGGGCTGCCTGGCGGTATAGCTAAGCCTATCAATGAGGATGTAAGGAAGAAGTTATTAGTTGTTGCTAACGACGCGTTAGAGTTTGCGTTATTCACTTATAAGCTGTTTAAAGAGGTTGTACTATCTAATAAGGAGTACTTAGACTTAATATTAAGTGATACATACACTCATAGAACTTATTATATGGGTTTGGTAGATGATGCTAATAAGGTTAACTTCTACGACGGTAAGTTAAGAGTTGTAGATCCTAAGGGTAGGGAATTCACTAAGTTTGATGCCCATGATTACTTAGACCATATAGCAGAACATGTAGAGCCTTGGACATACGTTAGGTTCTCATATCTGAGGAAGGTGGGTTGGAGAGGTTTCGTAGATGGTGAAGATAGCGGTATATTCTCAGTAGCACCGTTAGCTAGGTTAAACGCTGCTGACGGTATGGCAACACCGCATGCTCAAGAAGCTTATGAAGAGATGTACTCTACAGTAGGTTCAAAACCAGTACATCATACACTAGCTATGCATTGGGCTAGAGTTATAGAGATGATATATGCTGCTGAGAGGATTAAGGAATTAGCTGAAGACCCTGAAATCACAGACCCTAACGTTAGGGTAATACCTGAGAAGCCTAGAGGTGTAGGCATAGGTGTTGTTGAAGCACCTAGAGGAGTCCTAATACATCACTACGAGACAGACTCTAAAGGAATAATAACTAAGGCAAACCTATTAGTAGCTACACAACATAACTCAGCTAGGATATCACTATCAATAAGTAAAGCGGCTAAGAACCTAATAAAAGGTGGTGTAGTAGATGATGGAATACTCAACATGATCGAGATGGCGTTCAGAGCCTATGATCCATGCCACGCATGCGCAACACACTACATGCCAGGAACACTCAACCTACCAATATATATATATGATAAAGACGGTAAATTAGTAAAGGTAATTAGAAAATAATTAAACCAAAACATTTTCCTCACCCTCAACAAACATTAAAACAATATAAACTTCACTTTAAAACCACAGTTTCAGCCGGTAGGAATACTTAATAAATAATCAATTAGAATTTATTAGGTTTTACTTAATGTGTTAGTTGGTTGGGCCCGTCGTCTAGCCTGGTTAGGACGCCGCCCTCACACGGCGGAGGTCCTGGGTTCAAATCCCAGCGGGCCCACCACGCCTTAATTCATCATTTGTGTATGTGTTTTACTTATCCTCAACCTTCATAAAAGTGTAGAATACGTTATTACTACTCATTATAACCCACCCTAAAAACTAACCCACAACCACCCCGTAGGTTATAAATAAGGATGCCGTAAGAGCTATGAACGTATAGTTGAAAGCTACGAACATATACTAGGGGTGCTTGGGTCACTCCAAAGGCACTCCCTAACAAATGATGAAAACTAGTGAGAGAAAAGTATGAGGAATTAAGGAGAAATTACTGATATTCATGAATAACTACAAGCAACTACCGGGTCTGAACACCTGTCTTAGATGCTACTTTCCTTAGGCTTAAAGGTTTCTGAGCTTCCTTCAAAAACCTTGAGTATGAGCTCTCATACTCATAGATCTCATCCAGAGTAGTGTTGTGCTTAGGTCAGACCTTAAACTCTATAAACCAAGGCTTCATACTGTACTTTAACTCCGGCTCTCTTTGCTTTGGTTTTTCTAATATGAATAGCTTTTCATGGTATATTAGTAAGAATTCTCTATCTCTTAACTTACTCCAAACCTCTCTTGTTGTCTTCATCTTATGCTGAATTTTTATAACCTCTTCCTTCAAGACAAAACCAACATCAAGTAGGGTAATTAGTGCGTAGTGTGTTATTGGTACGTAATGCTTCTTAATTCTCGTGTCTCCAATTAAAATACCTAGTACACCACCGGGCTTCAGCACTCTGTAAATCTCCTTTGCTACCTGCCTAAACAACTTTAAGTACTCTTCGAGATTACTAGTCCTAGATAAGTCACCCTCAACCCTCTGCTCACCATACTCAATGATGTTAAAGTATGGTGGGTGGGTAGCAACTAGAAATACCGAGTTATCAGGTATCTTGTCAAGGTTTCTAGCATCACCGTGAAAAACCTTGTACCAAACACTATCGCTACCTGTAGTGCTACTACCTTTAGCGTGGTTGACTAAAGTCTTAAACCTTCCCTCACTCAGAGCCTTCATAAGGTAGTAAAGCCTGTGATGAGTCAAGATAACAGCATTATAGTTTATGTCTACAGCTATACAGTTTCTACCAAGGAGTAAAGCCTCTATACATGTTGTTCCAGAGCCTACCATAGGGTCTAGAACAGTTTCACCAGGGTTAGTATACTTAAGTATGAGTGCACGAGGTATTTGAGGGGCCCAATTCCCTCTATAATCACCTCTGTGAGTAGCCCAAGAACCTCTCTCAGGAAAACTCCAAACGGTTGTAGAAACATCTGTAAGTTCTTCAGGCAAAGGCTCAAGCCTCTTAACCTCTATAGGCTCGAGAGAAATTATCTGATCTTCAATAACAATAGTTTTATGCTTAGAAACAAAGTCTAAGTACTCTTCTATAGAGACCTCCCTCATATTTCAAACCCTATAACACGCCTCACCTCAGAAATTGTGAAGCCTTTCAATTCTACTTTAGATATTTAAACCACGTTCCCCAGCCAACAGCATCTGATGATTTAGTAGAGTTGGGCTTCGATGCAAGTTTCATCAACCTCACCTACACTCAATGAGCCTAGTCAAGCCTAACACCACGAAGCTCCTACCTAAGTAATACATCTCCATCACTACTCAGTACACCTCACCACGATATGTATCATAGAGTTCAATTAATTATAAAGTCTTAGATATTTAAACATTAATCGAGAACAGTAAGCAATTACAAATAATCACAGATATTTAACTTATTTTTGTTAGTTCTGTACAGCTTCAAAGTGATTTAAAGATGGTAAGACCTGTCTAAAATAAGTAGATAGCTTTGATTGTTATGTTTACTTATCATTAATTTTTAAATAGTGTGTGTTTAATCTATAGTTAGGTGGTGTGATGCCTTTAAGACCTGCTAGGTGTTATAAGGAGCTTAAGAAGCCCCCGTATACTAGGAAGGAGTATATTAGTGGTGTTCCTCAGCCTAAGATAACTAAGTTTGTTATGGGTAATGTCAACGGTAGTTTCAACGTTGTTGTGAGGATTATTTCTAGGGAGGATGCTCAGATTAGACATAATGCTTTAGAGGCTGCTAGGATCATCTCTCATAAGTACTTAAGTAAGTATGTCGGTGATGATAACTACTTATTAGTTGTTAGGTCCTACCCACATCATGTCTTAAGAGAGAATAAGATGATGGCTTTTGCAGGTGCTGATAGACTTCAGGACGGTATGCGTTTAGCCTTCGGTAAACCTATAGGTACTGCTGCTAGGGTTTACGACGGTAGTGTAGTAGCTGAGATCAGAACTACTGATAAGTTCTTAGAACATGCTAAAGAAGCCGCTAGGAGGATGTTATCTAAGTTAGGTATTAGAGCTGAGGTAGTTGTTGAGAGTAGGTCATGAGTAGGTTAAGTGATTCATACGAGTACGACTTAAGTAAAGTTATTAAATTTGTTAATGAGTTTAAAGCTAAGAAGGTATTAATTCAACTACCTGATGGTTTTAAACACTATGTGGTAGACCTAATTAATGAGTTAAGTACTTACTTAAGTGATGTTAACTACGTAGTTGATGCTAACCCAATATACGGTTCATGTATGCTTAATAGCCACTTAGTTAAGGACTACGACTTAGTACTTCACTTCGGTCACGAACCATACCCATACTATAGAGGTCCTGAAAACGTAGTATTCATAGATTTCCTAAGTAAGTTAAGACCTACTAATGACTTAATGAATGAGTTAATCAGTAATTTAGATTCCTTAAACTGTAGGAAGGTCTCAATATATACAGTACATCAACATAAGAAGACTACAGAGTTTATCGGTAGGTACTTAATGAGCCATGGTTTTAAAGTACTGAATAACTTAAGTAATGCTACTATCATGGGTTGCTGGTTTAACGATGCGTTGAAGTACTTAGACTTAATAGATTGTTACGTAGTAGTATCTAGTGGTTTATTCCACCCGTTAGGCCTTGGACTACTAACTAATGGTCAGAAACACATACTTCAGTTAGACCTTTATAGAGGTGAGGTTAGGGTATTAGATGATGTGGTTAGTAAATACCTCAGAATACGTTATAGTAAGGTTGTAGAAGCTCAAAACTCTAGAGTATGGTGTTTAGTACATGGTGTTGAGGGTCAGTATAGAGGGTTTGTCAGGGATTCTTTAACTAAGGCTTTAAGGAGTAAGGGGTTGAGATACTATGAGTATCGGACACATATAGTTAATCAGGAAGTGTTAAGGAATATAGATACTGTAGAGTTCGACGTGTATGTTGTAACATCATGCCCTAGAATACCTATAGATGACTTATCACATCATGAGAAACCAGTCCTAACACCTGGTGAGGCTTTAATGGTTTTAAACGATTTAAAGAGTTATGTATTCCCATGGACTCATAACCTAATTTAAAACCAATTAACACTAACTTGTAGGTGGTGGTGTATGAGTAGGTTGAAGGAGTTAAATGATTTAGGTGTCGTACCTGGAGATACCTTATGCGTTATTGAGGAGTTCTTACCTGGTAACTGGACTTACGATTATGGCAACATAGTTAGAGCTAGTGTTGTAGGTAGGGTAGTTACTGACCTAAGGTTTAGAGTTATAAATGTAAAACCTACTGTTAAAACACCTCAACTACCTTCTAAAGGTGAGGTAGTTTATGCAGTAGTTACTCTACTATACGATGATGTAGCGATAACTAAGGTAAGTGCTAGTGAGTCTGGTAGGAAGTATCCTAACCCATTCACAGGGCTACTACACATATCTCAAGTCCAGGAAGGCTATATTAAGAATTTCTACGAGGTGTTAGCCGTAGGTGATGTGATTAAGGCTAAAGTACTAAATAACAACACACCATACATCCTAACAATTAAAGAACCTAAGTTAGGTGTAGTATTAGCCTACTGTAACGTCTGTGGTTCCCTGATGAAGAAGCACTTAACAGATACTTTAAAATGTCCTGTATGCGGTAATTTAGAGAAGAGGAAGTTAAGTATAAACTACTCGAGTGTAAGGTTTTAAGACTTAATTAATTGTTAAGCCCTCCCGAGCATTACTTAAGAGCATATCCTTACGTAACCTTATACCTACTACATCACCTAACAATAAAGTTAGTGCTTCATCACGATTCAGTAAGTTACCCCTAACAGCATCTAGTAAACCCTCAACCTCTCTAGTCATAACCTCACTAGTTATATCTGGTAAGTACTTAGATAGTAGGTCGTAGACTTCAACACCTAACTTAGTAGGTATTAAGCATAATCTCTTCTTAGAGATTATTAAATAACCATGCCTAACGTTATTATCTACCGCCTTAGCGTAGGTACTCGGCCTACCAATACCTCTATCCTTCATCAACTTAACTACATCACTAACAGTGAGTAACTTAACTTCAGACCCTCTAACAACTCTAACATCCCTAGGCTTAACGACCACCTCATCAACACCTTCTAATGACGGTAACACGATCAAGTTGTTATATACCTTAAGGAATCCATCCCTTAAAATACTTACGGGTACATCAATAACTCTCTCTAAAGTATTGATACTAGCTACGTATGTGTGGAACTTAACCTCAGCTTCACTGAGTTGACTAGCTATAAACCTCCTAAATATTAAGTCATAAAGTCTTAAGTGGTTGTGAGTTAACCTCATGTAAGGCTCATTAATTAGGTAATTACTTAACTCATCAACATCTATAGGTCTTGTAGGTCTTATACATTCATGGGTCCCTACACCACCCCAAGACCTAGGTCTGAAATCATTACTAATACCTTTCTTAATGACATATTCTTTAGCAACCTCAACACCAACACCTGATACATGTGTTGAGTCAGTCCTATGGTAGGTTATAAAACCTAATTCAAATAGTTCTTGAGCTAACTTCATCACAGTAACTGCAGGTAGTTTTAACTTACTAGATGCTTCTACTAATAGTTCGTCAGTACTGTAAGGTGGTTTAGGCTGTAAGGTCTTAACTTCTTCACGAGTCTTAGTCAGCCTTACCCCAGAACTAGTTACGTAGTCAACTATCTTTAGAGCTTCCTCCTTACTCTTAACAAATATTATTAAGGTGAGGTTATCGAAGAGCCTTATAAATACGTTGTAACCCTTACCTCTGACGTAATCCCTATAGTTACTAACTACCCAACCAAGTACTGGAGTCTGAACCCTACCACCACCAAGCCAGTACTTATTAAAGTATTTCTTAAGCATATCACTAACTTCAAAACCTACTAACCTATCATCAACTCTCCTAACTATCTGAGCATTAACCCTAGACATATCTATATCTCTGGGGTTTTTAATAGCTTCTATTAAAGCCCTTCGAGTAACTTCATGAAACTCAACACGTCTTATATCCTTAGTAAAAGGTTTTAAAGCTAGGTAGACATCATAAGCTATCTTCTCTCCCTCATCATCCGGATCTGTAGCTATGAATACAGTATCAACCTCTTGAGCTAATTTCCTTAAGATATCTATAACTTTATAACTATCCCTCAACCTAGGAGATCCGCATCTAGGACACTCACTAACTCTATCAGTGAATTGGTGTCCACAATCATAACATCTCTTAATAGATGTGTAGATAGGTGTTAAACCATCATTACTAATCCTAATACCGTGTAAACCATCACCAACTACTAAGTCAGTTATATGTCCGTATGTAGGTGCTATAGTTGCTACGTAAATCCTATCATCTACAGGAATGACTGACTCGTAGACTATGTACTCACCTAAATACCTCCTACCAGGCTTACCAAACATGGATGCTATAGTCCTAGCCTTAGTAGGTGACTCAACAACTACTAACGCAGGCTTTACAGAAGTGTTTATTGATACTGTAGATTGTTTTGAAGTACTTCTAGACTCGTACTGCCTCCTCCTAACCTCACTTAAGTCTACATCACCTAACCTCCTAAAGTTATTACTCGGTATGTAATTCCTTAACCTCCTAATGAATATACTCATTAAGTCCTCATCATCAACTAACACTATAGAGAGTCCTAAAGTCATAGAACCGTTATAAAGCCTACTACTACGTCCAGATGCTTGGATATATGTCATTATATCTGGTGACCATACCACCAACTTACTATTCCTGTACTTAATCACGTAGTCATTAATTACTAACTTATCATGACTCCTTAAGTAGTCCTTAATGAACTCCTTAATAATCCCTGAAGCACTGATTATAGCATTCTTAAGCTCTAGTAACTGTCCCTCAACATCTATTAAGTTCCTTAGAGAGTATGTAAGTATTCTAACCTTCTTAGGTGATAAGTTCCTCAACCTACGTATTAAGTCCTCATAACCTTCAAACTTAAGACCTAACTTAACTAATTCGTTAGAGATGTATGTTAACGTCCTCGGATTCATCAACATGTTGTCAATGTAAAATTCATTCTTAGGTATTCCGACGAAGACTGTGTTATAGATCCTCAACGGTTCATCAAGACCTCTAGTTAGTATTCCATAATATGTAGACACACCAACAACTATATCTACCTCACCATCCCTAAGCATATCTAATGCCTTCCTCGAATTAGCTAACGCTACCTTAAAACCTGAGTTACGTAGCATATCAACTAGGTGTTTAGAGTAGTTTAGACCTAAGTCCCTACTTACGAATACTAAAGTACCACCGACTAAGTTATTAAGTACTTCCTTAAGCTTCTCCTCACTAAATACCTCGTAAACTTCAACTAAATTCCTTAAGTAGTCAGTTATAGCGCCAACTTCAAAACCTAGGAGTTCTCTTAATATCTTAACCCTCTCACCACGTCCTCTACCAGTAGCACTAGCAATTAATAACTGACCTAAACGGCTGTAGTCTATAGATTTAATCAAGTTTAAAGTGTTTTGGTAGAGTTCATCCCTAAGCTTACTGACTAGTTCCTCATTCCCTGAGTACTTAGCAAATACTAACTCACTCTTAATACTGACTAACTTCTTAGCATAACTAATGGATTCATCACTAACCCCTATACACTTCAGTATTAAGTCAACTATGGATGATGTCTTTAACAGTGCGTCGAAGTCATCAACAACGACTAAGTTAAGTCTTAAGTTACTTATTAAGTCCTTATTCCTATGGATGAAATTATGTGTTAACACAGTTATGAAATTACCTGTTAGATCCCCACTCTTAACGTTATCTGAGTTGTAGAGTTTTATGTTGAAGGAGTTAAAACCACTTAATAATCTGTAGATATGATTCATTAACTCCCTAGTAGGTACTACATAGAGTACACTACCACCGTTAACAGCCCTATATAAAGAGTAAATGAGTAACAATGTTGTCTTACCAACACCTGTCGGAGCTATCAAGGCAAAACTCTCATTAGATACCATCCTCCTAGCCCAAGACCTCTGAATAGACCATAATCTCTTACCACATACGTTATTAAAAAACTTATCAAACTCCTCTAACTCCTCCTCAACACTTAAGAAACTTAAGTACTTACCAATCCTTTGAGAATTAAGTAATTGCTCCTTAATAAAAGACCTACTATATGATGAATTTAAGTCTGTACTCGGTATACAGTCCTTACATAATAGCCCTAACCTCATTCTAAACTCGTCAATCTCACCACCACAGTTCGGGCATAAACCACTGTATACTAGCATTTGATAACCCACTTACTTGGCTATAAGTCTTAGATATCTTATTAAAGCTTCTCACTAATTAAGTCTCTAAGATAGGACGTTAGTACCTACTATAGTACGTAGTGTTTATATTCTGAGTAAGTACTCTAGTTTTAATGTAGGTAGTGATGGTCAGGAAATACATATTCGTTACTGGTGGTGTACTCTCAGGTTTAGGTAAGGGAGTTACTACAGCATCTATAGGTTTAATACTTAAGAGTTTAGGTCTTAATGTAACAGCTATTAAGATAGACCCATACGTAAACGTTGACGCAGGTACTATGAATCCTTATATGCATGGTGAGGTATACATAACTGAGGATGGTGGTGAGGTAGATTTAGATATAGGTCATTATGAGAGGTTCTTAGGTATTAACCTGTATAAGAGAAATAACGTAACTACTGGTAAGATATACTTAAGAGTTATAGAGAGGGAGAGGAGGGGGGACTTCCTAGGTCAGACAGTCCAGATAATACCTCACGTAACTGATGAGATTAAGGAAGAGATTAGGTCTGTAGGTAAGGACCAAGGTGCTGACGTAGTGTTGGTTGAGATTGGTGGTACTGTAGGTGATATAGAGGGTTTACCGTTCTTAGAGGCTGCTAGGCAGATGAGGCTTGAGGAGGGGGTTAATAACACCTTATTCATACATGTAGTACTAGTACCTAAACTCACAACTACTGGGGAGTTAAAGACTAAGCCAGCACAGCATAGTGTTCAGGAGTTAAGGAGGATAGGTATCCAACCAGATGTTATAGTTGCTAGGTCTTCAGAACCCTTAACAGATGAGGCTAGGAAGAAACTAGCTCTATTCACTAACGTACCTTATAACGCAGTGTTAAGTAACTACGATGTTGAATACGTTTATGAAGTACCTATAATACTTGAGAATCAAGGACTTTCAAGAATACTTATTGAGAGACTAGACTTAAAAGTAGTCAACAGTAAACCTCAACTAGATACGTGGTTAGAATTCATAAATAATTTAAAACATTATGAGAAGGAGGTTAAGATAGCTTTAGTAGGTAAGTATACATCACTTAAGGATAGTTACTTAAGTATTATAGAAGCTTTAAAACACTCATCAGCTAAGTTACGAGTTAAGACAGCACTTAAGTGGGTTGAAGCAACAGATATCGAGAGAGGTATTATCGATGTGAATGACTTAGTGAATGACGTTGTAGGTGCTATAATCCTACCTGGATTTGGGAGTAGAGGTGTTGAGGGGAAGTTAAGAGCTATTAAGACCTTAAGAGAGTCTGGAATACCTACATTAGGGATTTGCTTCGGACTTCAGTTAATGGTTGTTGAATTCGCGAGGAATGTATTAGGGTTGGTTAATGCACATACAACTGAGGTAGATCCTAACACACCTCACCCAGTAGTAGACCTATTAGAGTCTCAGGAGGGGGTCATATATAAGGGTGGGACTATGCGTTTAGGTAGTAGGCCGATAAAGTTGGTTGTAGGCACTAAGGCTTACGAGATCTATAAGTCAGAGATAGTGTATGAGAGACACCGTCATAGATACCAAATAAATCCGAAGTATATAGACTTATTCGAGTCTGAAGGCTTTATAGTGAGTGGTTATAGTGATGAAGGTTTCCCAGAGATTATGGAGTACAAAAACTCTAGGTTTTACCTAGGAACTCAAGCACATCCAGAGTTTAAGAGTAGGCCTCTAGCACCCTCACCAATATTTACAGAATTTATAAGGTCTCTACTTACTCAATGAACGCTCTATCCCACTACCCTACCCTCAATAACTAACATAGTAGTTGTTGACTTAACCTTAGGTATACGTCTTATCCTATTTATGATAATCTCACGAAGTGCTTCATGAGTTTGCGCCTCAACCTTAACGACTATATCGTAGATCCCGTAGACCTCATAAACCTCCTTAACCCCCTCAATCTTACTCAATATCTGAGCCACCTCATTCTCAGACCCTATCTCAGTATTAATTAACACTATAGCTACGGGCATACAACCACCAAATTCTACTATTTTAAATAACTAATAAAAGTACTTTAACTACTCTAATACTTCCGAAGTTAGGGAGGGTATTTAACTGTAAGAGTTAATAATTTATAAAGTGTTTTGAGGTTTTAGTAGTGGTGGGTAATGACGATTAAAGTTGAGAAGTTGAATGATAAGGAATTAATTATTAAGTTAGTTGGTGAGGACCGCACATTAGGTAATTTAATATCTAAGTATGCATTAAAACATCCTAACGTTCAGATGGCTGCATACTCTATAGACCATCCATTAGTTGGATCTCCTAAGATAGTGTTAGTAACTGATGGTTCTAAAACACCATTAGAAGTATTTAAGGAGGTACTATTGAAGATTATTGAGGATGCTGAAGGAGTGCTTAAGATTAGTGAGGATTTACTGAGTAAATGATTAAGGATGAAGTAAGAGTATTAATAGTTCATTACCTTAGTAGTGATTTACTCATATACTTAGTTTTAAGAGGTGTTAAGGGGGTAGAACACCTAGGTTTAATTAACGGCAGTTTTAACGACTTAATCAACTACCTCAGTAGTACTAACTTGATGGATGAGGTTAGGTATATAGTATTACCAGGTAATGAGGTGTTTAGAGTGTATGGTCGTGACCGTACGTTAAGTAAAGTATCTAATGATGAGTTAAGTTCCTTAACAAGTATGGTTGTTGAGGGTAGGAGGGTATTGAATATGGTTGCTGATGAGTTAAGGTTTATAACGACCCTATCTAAGAATACGTTTAAGGGGTGTGTAGCCGATGGTTGAGTTCTGCCCTAAGTGTGGGAGTTTGTTAGTACCTCAGAAAAGTGGTGATTCGAAGACCGTCCTAGTATGTCGTAAATGTGGTTTTAAGAAGACTACAGATACAGGTAATAAATACACGTTAAGCCAGAATATCAAACATGTTGAGCAGGATAAAATATTGATTATAGAGAATGCTGAAGCTACTAAGACTTTACCTAAGGTTAAAGGTCATGTAATATGTCCTAAATGTGGTAATGATGAAGCATACTACTGGATATTACAGACTAGGAGGAGTGATGAACCACCGACTAGATTCTATAGATGTACTAAATGTAATCACGTATGGAGGGAGTATGAGTGATTAATCTTAACACACAGCTAAAACTTCCTCAACCTAATATAGAGAATACTACTCTTAGGTATTATGAAGCCCTTATCCTCAACTCTGATACCTAACTCATACCTTGAAATCTTCATAAGCCTACCAACTAACCTCCTATTATTAATTAATAATACCTCAACATCAAATCCTATGAAGTCTGAACTTATTAATGAATCCTCCAACTCATCACTACGTTCTCCATGAAGGTCTACAGCACCTACCTCTACGTAATTAATACCGTGTCTAAACACTATGTATAGTTCCTCCCGTACTAGTAATCCTAACTCATACCTAGAAACATCATCTATAACTCCCTCAAGCTCATCACCATTAACTAAAGATATCTTAACAACCATACCTCTAAATCTACTATCTACTATGTTATCCCTTACCGGCAACTAATCAACACCTAATAAATTACTGAATTAAACATTAATAAGTGAAACCTACTCATACCTTAACGCCTCTACAGGAACCATCTTAGACGCTTTCCACGCCGGTAATATCCCACCAGCTATACCGACAAGTAATGAGAGGCTTAAAGCTCTTAGTATAAGCCATGCAGTAATCTTAGGTTCTGAAATCACTGTCCAAGAACCTACTAGTCTTAGAGGTCTATAAGCTATGAAGTAAGACCCTACAACACCGCTGATAATACCTACAGCAACACCTACTATAGTCATAAGTATTGATTCGAAGAGGAAGAGGATTAATATATCATTACTGCTATAGCCTAAAGCTTTAAATATACCTATCTCTCTAGTCCTCTCAACAACTGATGTAAACATTGTAGACATGATGCCTGTGAAGGCGACTGCGAAACTAATTGACGATACTGTGAAGAGTAGGTTGTTGAGTACGTTTATTATGTTAGTTACTGTCTTAGCTATCTCCTTAAGCGAAATTATCTCGACATTATCTCCATACATATTCTTAATATCATTAACTAAGGAGTCAACTAATTCAGCACTCTTAGCTATTATGAATATACCTGAGTAGTCTTTCAACCCTAGCAACGACTTACCTGCCTGAAGTGGTAGGAATATCGATGCGTCAGGATTTACAGGGAATACCGTACCGTAGGGTGATAAAATACCTGAAATCCTGACTGAGACTGTCTTCAGTACTAACTTATTATTCTTCATCTCAGCCACATATACTGTTAAGGAATCACCTACGTTATAGTACTTAACCCCTGATTTAGTGGTAACTATGTCATTACCGACTACAGATGACGTATACAGTGTTGGAGGGGGTATAGAACCCTCAGCTATCTTAGCTCCGACTATGATTTTATTAAGCAGGTTTAAGTCTAATGCATAGATAGTTACTATGACTGTACTACCGTCAGGCTTCCTTAGTTGACCCCTACTCTGAAAGAATGGAGTTATAGATTCAACAGTAAGTAATACCTTCAACCTATCAACGTCGTAATCACCTAATCTGTAATCTTTAGATGGGAATATAACTACTGTATTCTGACCTAATGCCTGTAACTGACTGACTATGGTATCCATATAACCCTCAGTAGTACCTATAATAGCTACCATAGCTGCTGGACCTATAGCGATACCTAAAATAGTTAGTGCTGACCTTAACCTCCTCTCTCTTAATGCGTTAAAAGCTAACCTAATAACATCAAGTAGGTTGAGCACCCCTCCCAACCCTCCTCCTAAACCATAGTAGGTAAAAAGCTGTAGTAGCTACTACGAAGAATATAACACCTACTAATATGTACACGTTAGGCGTTATAATTAGTGGTTGCGGAGTTACCTGTTCTTTAGATACGTTACTTACAACAACTATTTTATACAGGTATTCACGAGTTCTTAAGTTATAGAATACATCGTAATACTTAATCAACACCTTAACACTGTAGTTACCTGGCTCTACATCCCCTCTCACAGTACCTCTCAGTGATATAGGTACTTGAGAGTTAGGGTCTATATTACCTATATAGTACTCATCAGCACCATATAACACGTCGGAAATTAATTGTGCTGATACATGACGTAATGGTGTCTTACCCTCATTAACTATAGTTGCTGAGTACGTCACCATACTACCATTACTAACTACTTCAGGGGATATTTGAGGACTTAATAACTTAATAACCTCAATACCTTTAACAACAACTGTTGATGATATATTTAGGTTATACAGCCTACCGTTGAAGTCTTGGAAGACCATAACTAGTACTAACGGGTATGGACCCTCAACAACATCTGGATTCACCACTGCGTTAAAACTTAATACTACTGATGATCTACCATTAACTACATCTACATGTTTTATCGGGTCTGCTATACTTATACCGGGGTAAGGTGATACAGCAACCACTACTAAGTTAAATATTTGTGAATCACCTAAGTTAGTAACGTTGAATTTAACCCTACTTAAACCACTGCCAGCTACGACCTCATTCTCTACAGGTTCTACCATTATAATTCTAAACTTATTACCTATGTAGAGTTCCCCCGAAATATAGAACTCTTGAACAGTATTCCAGTGGTCTAAGAAGTTTACGTGAATACCTATATGAGGTTCTGAATCAACAACATCTAAAATCCTAACTGGAACATCTACGAAGATTATATCACCTTGGGTTATACTGGGGGTTACTGTTTGAGGATATAGACCACTTATGTAGGGTATTAAAGCAGGTTGTAACGATTGAGCGTAAGGTATAGAGATTACTGAGGAGTTATTAGGTAATGCATAAACACCTTTAGGAAGTTCTAACTTTAGTACTAAGCCGTTTAAGGTAGGTATTTCCTCACACCTCAGTATAATCCTCAATAAACCTACATCACCTATAGATGGTGTCATGTTAACCCAGTAAATACCTACCAACTTCATAGTGTTTGAGATATTACTTACGTAGATCGTGAAGTTATGAGTATCCCTCAACCTAATTCCATAACCTCCTGTCTGAACTATATAGTCAAGTATTAACTTCCCGGAGTAACTACCGGGTCTTAAGTCATTACCTAACCTAACATTGAATGTGAGGTTGAATTGCTGATATGCTTGGAGAGGTCCTGGGTAGTAGGCCTCACATCTAGGGTCTTCACATATGAAGCCCTTAGGGAGTTCTAAATTAGCTATTACTGATGAGATTGTGTGAGGTCCTAAATTAGCTAATCTCATACTTAATACAGCCTTATCACCCGGATATGCTGGCCAATTACTACTCCAGTTAGCCCATACTAGATAGAGTCTTAACTCCCTAGGATACTCACCTACAGATATATTAATATCAACTACCTCCGTCTTACTTAAGTTGACTATATTGAAGTAAGTTACATACTCAACACTTAATATCGATTTATAAGTACCAGGACTTACATCAACATCTATATCTATATAAAATCTTAAAGTGCATGAGGTCCCCCTCTCAATCCTATCACATGAGGGCCTACTACTTGGGTAGGTTAGTTTAAATCCTTTAGGTAACTTAATATCAGCTATAACTCCAGTAGCTACGTCCTTACCAACATTAACTAACTCTACAGTAAGAGGTAGTAATTTATCACCAGGTAACGCTATTCTAGGATTGTTGATATCACCCCACTGAACTACAGAGACTTTCAACATAGCTCCGAAAGATTTAGGATCCCAGACCCTTAACTCAGAGGTTAAATTCCTCTCACTAACAACATCTGAATTCCCAACCCTAATTAAGTACTTTAAAGTTAGGTTGAACCCGTAAGTACCTGGACTCAGATCTTCAGCTATATCTAGTGTTAACCGTAGAGAACATGTTGAATATGCTGGTATTCCATTAAAGCAGTTACCGTTAACACTAGTTAAGTTAATACCTTTAGGTAGTGATATGTAGGGCTTTACTAAACTTACTGGGTACTCATCCCAATTAGATAACGTTATCTCTAATACCTCCCCACGACTTCCTGGGAATGCTACACCGTAGTTATTAGACCAACGTATGTTTGAGATACCGATCTTATCACTTACATCTAGTACTGGTAAGCTGAAGTTTAGTTCTTGGGAAACCCTTATTAAACTTCCATCAACACCTACTGAGTAATTAATTATTAATTTAAACATGTAAACCCCAGCCTTTACTGTACGGTCTATAACTACGTTACCTACAGTTATCCTTAGTAGTGAGCCTGGGGATAACCTACTATTATCTGTGAAGTTAACTTCATTACTACCGTAAATATCTGTAAACCCATCAGGCATTATTAACTTACCGTTCAACCCGTAAACATCATTAGTACCTACGTTAAGTAAGACTATACTCACATCAGCTTTCGAAGTATTTGGATATGCTGGTAGTGGTTCATCACTACCCCAATAAGCATTAACCACCTCTAAACTCCTTAAGTAATCCTGTGATACTGTTAGGAGGACCTCAAACACCTGCGTTATATTAGTTGTTAATCCGTAAAGCTCTACTTGATAGTTAATAATTAATGTAGAGTTGTACGAGCCTTCACTAACCACTACTTCAATACCGTTAAATCTTAACTCTATTAAGTCTCCCTGCCTATAACTTGAACTCTCTATAGCTGCTGTAACATTGTTATAACCTCTACATCTAAACCCTTCAGGTAGTTTTAGAATTGCATATACGTTACGTATGAGTACGTCATCCTTAACCCTTAAGTAGAACGTTATCCCTAAATCCTTAAACCCTGAAGGTGCTGTAGTCCTTAAACCACTACTACTTACCCAGTAATAATCGATTAGTTCTGAAGGTGTTTTAGGTAGTTCTGAAATTATCATAGGTACGTATAACGTAGTGCTGTACTCTACACCACCTACTAACACATAAGTTAATCTTAGTTCTCCTGTGTATACCCCAGGACTTAAACTATCTGATACGTTCAAGTTGTTAAACTCTAATACTACACTATCATACCTCCCTAAACTCACATCTAACTCTAGATAAGCAGTTCTAAATCCTTCAGAATACGTTAGAATCCCTCTAGGTAGGTGTAATTCAGCGTAGATCTTAGAAACTGTACTACCACCTAAGTACATTAGTACTACGTAGTAAGTTACTTTAGAACTACCTGGGTAGGCCCTACTTGGGTTATTTAGAGACCTCCAACCGTAGCCAGTTACTTTAAAATCCTCTGGTGAGGCTCTAATAACTACGTTATAATTTAGTATAATATTAATGAGTAGGAGTATTGTTAGTAGAGTAGCTACTGTCTTACTAGCATTAATTACCACTCTAACCACCTAACTACACCAACTACTAAAGATGTTGAAGTAATTAAGAGGTTTACTAGTTAATTAAGAGATTACTATAAGACCTTCTCACCTATGATGGTTCCATCCCTTATGAATATCATCTTCTTAGCTATTGATGCTACGTTAGGATCGTGAGTTACTATAATCACTGTATGACCTAGTTCATTAAGTTTTTTAAGGGTGTTAAGTACGACTTCAGCTGACTTACTATCTAATGCTCCAGTAGGTTCATCACATAGTAAGATCCTTGGATTAGTTACTAAGGCCCTAGCAATAGCTACCCTCTGTTGTTGACCACCACTTAGCTGTGTAGGTCTCTTATTCAGCCATGAAAACTCACATCCGGCTTTAAGCATGGCTTCCTCAATCATTCTCCTACGTTTCTCACGAGGTATACCTAACTTAATCAAGGGTAACTCTATATTCTCCTCAATAGTCATACGGTTTATGAGGTTATACTGTTGGAATATAAACCCTATCTCCTTATTCCTTAGTTTTGAAAGTTCTTCATCACTTAACGTAGTAGTATCTACACCGTTTATGAATACCTTACCAGTTGTCGGTCTTTCTAAAGTACCTATCACATATAGTAGGGTTGTTTTACCATGGCCTGAAGGACCCATAATAGATATGAAGTCCCCTCTATAAACCACTAGATTTACGTCTCTAAGCGCCCAGGTCTTAACACCGCCAGAGCTTATATAGACCTTACTGACGTTTACTAGCTTTATTACCTCCTCAACCATACTGTTAAGAACCGAAAACTCTTGCTACTCAACCTTAAATGTATTACCCTACTCACCACCTTCCTCACCACTACCCTCCTCCTCACGCATCAAGTCCAAGAAGATCTCGTAGTACTCCTCCTTCTCCTGCTCGTACTCCTCCTTAGACCTAAACCTCCTACCACCCTCACTAACTATTGACGTAGTCTTAACTTTAGAGTCCTTAGCAACGGGTTTAGATACCGTCATAGTATAACCTTCCTTAACCTTAATAACCTCCTCATAACCACACTTACTACACTTTAATACTTCTTTAGACCCCTCCTTCTTAGGGAGGAGTAACGCACCACATCTAGGGCAAAACTTCATTACTATCTCACAAATGTGAGTGTAGGATTCAGGTTAATAAACGTTTGCTTCTGATGTAGGTATCAGCTTCTGGTGTCTCTATCATCTAGAGAGTCAAAGGTAATACCGCTCATCACAACCTCACTAACTACTTTATCAACCCACTTTTTATTCTTATAATATACATATAATTCGTAAATCCTAATAACTCTTGAGGAATCAAGACATTTAACCTGTACTTCAGAACCATCTACTAGCTTACCTACTATTTTAGAGAGTTCATGATTATTTGAGCTAGTACATGGGAGTAGCTCGAGATTAACTACGAATCCATTAAGTATTAAACCCTCAAGTTCTAAAGGAGTTACCTCCTTCATCTTCATCCCCTGAAGTAATCTTAATACTTACTTTAGTTAAATTCTTTCAAAAAGTAGTAGTGTTAGGTGCTATAATGAAGGTATTAGTAATAACTAGTGCGTCAGCCTACGAATTAGCTAAGGAGGTTGTTAACTCTATTGTAGGACATGAGGTAAGTGTACTTAGGTTAGGATGTCCTGTAGCTTCATTAATGACTACACAGTACCTAGCTGAAGAATTACTTAAACATGTTAGTGATATTAAGGGTAGGTACGATTACGTAATAGTTCCTGGGTTAGCTATAGGTGATGTAGCTCCATTAAAGGAGATAACAAATAGTGAAGTTATTAAAGGTCCTAGATACTTAGGTGATCTACCAGACGTTATAAAGCTTCTTGAGTTAGGTGTTAAGTTCTCCACTAAGGTACCGGCTGATGATATAGTTAAGGAACACCTATTAAGTAGTTATAAGTTGAGGTTAGAGGAAGTCTTCAAACACGCCAACTACATATTCAGTATCGGTAATATTAGGATACCGTTAAGACCTCCGCCTCAGGTAGTAATGTATGAGGTTATGATTAGACATGATGATGAGTTAGAGGTCATCTTCAAACGGGTTATGAGAGCTATTGAGTTAGGTATTGATATCGTAGTTCTAGGATTACCACTAAATCATAACGTCTCTACTAAGGTCTTGAAATCACTGATTAGTAGGATTAAGTCTGAGTTAGGTAGGCCTGTAGGTATTGATGTGAAGTCTATAGATCTCATTAACGTACTAGGTGATGAACTTGATTTAATAATGAACTTAGACTTAAATACACTTAATCAATTAGGGGGGCTCTATAAGGATAAAGCCGTAGTGCTAACACCTAATGATACATCAACACCAAGCTCAACCATAGACTCCTTAATCAAGACTATTAAAGTATTTACTGATGTAGGTTACTCTAAAATAATTGTAGACCCGTTGTTGAAACCCCCACAGTTAGGTCTTTCTGAGAGTCTAGTCAATTACTACTACGTAGTTAAGGAGTTGAACTATCCGATAATGATGGGGTTCTCCAACGTTTATGAGTTGATAGATGCAGATACACATTCAGTAATAGCGTTGTTAACATCTATAGCTATGGAGTTAGGTGTTAGTGTCTTATTAGTTACTGAGGAGAGTAGGAAGAGCATTAACGCTGTTTATGAAGTTGTTAAAGCTCGTGATATGGTGTATAGAGCGTATATTAGGAAATCCCCTCCAGTAGATACAGGGATAGACCTACTAGTAATTAAGGAGAAAAGATATAGAGGTGTTAAACCACCTACAACTTGTCTTAAAGAGCATGTAGTAGCTGATAAGGTCATACCTAACATAGTTGATGAATTCTACTTCAAGATCTACGTTGATGAATCATCTAATGAGATAGTGGTTGATGTACATAATATAAATTCTAACGAATGTATTAAGAGGTATGTTGGTAAAGACCCACTATCAATATGTAGGGTGGTTGCTAAGGACTTCCCAACGATATCTAATGAACACTTCTCATACTTAGGTTATGAGTTATGTAAGGCTGAGATAGCTTTAAAATTTAGGAGGAGTTATATCCAGGACTCACCACTATTTAGTTAGTTGTTTAGTTAATGTATAGAAAAAGTTATAAGTGGAGGTATGTTATATTAAGTGGTGTAGCTCATGACTATAACAACTAGAGATGTAACAGTTCGTAAAGTAGTAGGTAGGAAAACAGTTAAAGATAAGGTATACACATACACATACTACACATTACCATTAAACCTATACATACCTAAGAACGTCGTTGAGAAGTGGGGTACTGAATTCGTAATTGAGAAGGATGATGAGAAAGGAACTATTATAATAAGACCTAAGAAACAGACTATGTAGTATGACAACAAATAAAAACTACATCATTAGAGAGGTTATAATTTCTAGTGACTGTAAGTTAAAGAAGGTAGTACTTAAACGTGAAACTCCTTTAGAGATAATCTCAATACTTCTTCAACTAATACCTACTGGTTACGTCACAACTTATAAGGCGTTGGCTAAAGCACTCAACACTAACCCACGATATATAGGTTATCTGCTTAGGATGAATAAGAACCCTATAGTAGTACCATGTCATAGAGTTGTTAAAAGTGATGGTAGTTTGAGTGGGTATACCCTAAATAGTCGTAGTCTTCCTAAGTTTAAGGAGAAGCTATTAAGGGTTGAAGGTGTTGAGGTGGTTAATGGTAGGATACCTAGGAGTTATATTGTAGGTAGTATAGATTCCCTGATTAAGGACTCGTTATAAGTGGTTTAAGGTATGTACGACTTTGAATGGATTTTAATGAGGAGAGTGTCCCCTGATACTTGGAGTAGTAGGGTTTTAGAGAGGCTTAAATGGTATTACGAAGTAATGATTGATAGGAAACCAGCTAAGTTCTTAATCTGTAGGAAGGTAGGTTTAAGTGATTCCTCATTAAGTGGGTATACATATGAGGAGTTACTTGACATACATAACAGACTATCTAACGAGTTTAGGAAGTTGTTTGAGGATATTAGGGATGATAAGTTAAGTTTGAAGGAGTTTAAGAGGTTAGAAGAACCTAAGACTACATATTTAGATGTTAAGATAGAGTTAGTCAGGAGGGTATTACGTAGTTGTAGTTTATGTGAGTGGCGTTGTGGTGTTAATAGGTATGAAGTTAAGGGTATCATGTGTAGATTAGATACTAGGACATATGTATCGAGTTATTTCCTACATGTGGGTGAAGAACCTCAACTAATACCTAGTGGGACTATATTCTACGGTAGCTGTAATTTTAGATGTGTATTCTGTCAAAATTATGAGATCTCTCAAGTAAGACCTTACGATGGTGTTGAAGTTAGTCCTAAGCAACTCGCACTAATACAGAAATACCTACGTGAGAGTGGTGCTAAGAATATAAACCATGTTGGTGGGGAACCAACACCTAACCTCCTCACGATATTAGAGTCGCTTAAGTTACTCGATGTTAACGTCCCGCAATTATGGAATAGTAATCTATACTTAACCACGCAATCATTAACTATACTCTTAGACGTTATAGATATATGGCTACCTGACTTTAAATACGGTAATAACGTATGTGCTCAGAGACTCTCCAAGGTTAAGAACTACTTCGATATAGTTAGTAGGAATCATAAGATCATCTGTGAGAATAAGGACCCAATAATCATTAGACATTTAGTGATGCCTAACCATGTAGAATGCTGTAGCAAACCTATCTTAGAGTGGATAGCTAGTAACTGCCCACACGCACTAGTCAATATAATGGATCAGTACAGACCTGAGTATCTAGTAATAACTAAAGCTGAAGAATATCGAGATATTGCTAGGAGACCTTCACATAAGGAGTTAGAGGAAGTATACGAATATGCTAGGAAGTTGAAGATAGCTTTTGAGGAGGTTAGTAAGTAGGTATATTTTATAGGTATATTTTAATAGTGGTTAATAATTAATAATATTTTGGGCGGGGGTGCCCGAGCTAGGTCAAAGGGGTCGGGCTCAGGACCTCATGTGAGAACCCCGATGGCGTAGGCCTGCGTGGGTTCGAATCCCACCCCCCGCACTTACTAATTAAGTTACTCCCACTCTATAGTTGATGGTGGTTTATTAGTTATGTCGTAAACAACTCTCACAACTTCAGGTATTTCATTAACTATCCTAGTAGCTATCCTCTCAAGGAGTTCATAAGGTATTCTCGCAAAGTTCGCAGTCATAGCATCCTTACTCTCAACAATCCTTACAGCAACTACATACCCGTAAGCTCTAGCATCCCCCTTAACCCCTGTAGAAAGTGTGTTAGTTAGGACTGCAAAGTACTGCCATAAACTCTTATGAAGTCCAGCCCTCTCTACCTCCTCCCTAACTATCTTATCAGCTCTCCTAACTATCTCAACCTTCTCCGGTGTAACCTCACCTATAACCCTTACAGCTAACCCCGGCCCAGGGAATGGTTGCTTATGAACTACTTCATCAGGTAGTCCTAACCTCTTAGCTATTTCCCTAACCTCATCCTTATAAAGGTCTGCTAAAGGTTCTACAATCGCCTTAAACTTAATCCTCGACGGTATCCCAGCTACGTTATGATGACTTTTTATCCTATCAGATAACCTCCTAAACCCAGACTCTATCCTGTCCGGGTATATAGTTCCTTGGATTAAGTACTCAGCACCCACACGCTCAGCTACCTCCTCAAAAACCCTAATGAATTCCTCACCTATCACCCTCCTCTTAACCTCAGGGTCTACAATACCTTTAAGTCTATTGAAGAATCTCTCCTTAGCATCTACTATCACGAGGTTTATATCCATCCTCCCGAAGAACTCCTTCACAAACTCTAAATCACCATCCCTTAAGAATCCGTGATCTACGAACACAGCAGTTAATCGCTTACCAATGGCCTTCATAGCAATTACAGTAGCAACTGTCGAATCAACACCACCACTTAAAGCTATAATAGCCTTACCATCACCTACAACGTCCTTCACATAATCTATAGCTCTTTTAATGAAATCCCCTAACTCCCAATTCTGCTGACAACCACATACCTTAAAGATGAAATTCCTTAATAGCAGCATACCGTTCTCTGTATGTATAACTTCTGGATGCCATTGAACGCCGAAGATAGGTTTACTCTTGTGTCTGAATGCAGCTACTGGACAGTTATCAGTATATGCAAGCACTTCAAACTCCTCTGGAAGGGTATATACAGCATCGCTATGACTCACCCATACCCTCTCCCTACTATTTAAACCTTCTAAAACACCTACTGGTTTAACTATGTTAACGTACGTTATACCATACTCACCACGTCCTGCAGGTTTAACAACACCACCGTACATATAGGCTAGGAGTTGATGTCCGTAACATATGCCTAGAACTGGTAGGCCTAACTCTAAGACCCTCTTATCAATTTTTGGTGAGTCCTCCCTATAAACACTTAAGGGACCTCCAGAAAGTATTAAACCCTTAATATTGAGTCTCTCACCTAAGTTAATGATATCCTCAACTGTGGTGTCGTATGGGAGTATTTCAGAATATACCTTATTCTCCCTAACCCTCCTAGCTATTAAATGACTATATTGACTCCCAAAATCAAATATCAGTATAGTGTCAGGCCGCATAACCAACCCTCCAGAGAATGAAGTTACTTAAAGGTGTTAGTTACTACCTTCCTGATCTTCATATAATTCAACATAGATTCTAGCCTTAAGCTTCTCAGAAGATATTGCAGGGATTTTATCACCTAAGTCTAAAGCAAAGACTATCTGATTACCTAAGGAATCCTTAAACTTAATCTCAGCAACGTATGAGTACTTAATACCACCCTCTAAAGCCTTCATCAAGTTCTCATATATTCTAGACATAGCTAGCTGGAATGAGACCGGATTTGAGAGGTCTTCAAGATTTAAACGTATTTGAGCCATATTAAGCATTACCCTCTGGATCTTTGCATCACCGATAAACTCGCCTTGCAGTACCATAACACATACCTAATTAAACTAGTTAGTAAAGTACTAATAAGTTAATGTATGCATCACCAAATCCTAAATACCGTGGCCAACACACCTAACATACCTACTACAATGACAGCTAGTAAAACATCTAACTTAAATCTATAAACCATAATTACGAAGAGTAATGTTAAGATTGAGAGTAATACCAGTTGATGAGGCGTGTTCAACGTCATGAAAGTACTACGGAATACCGAATATGTTGAGAATGAGAATAAGCCTATTACAACCGCCTTCAAACCGTTAATAAACCCCCTAACATAGATATTATCAATATAGTATGAGAGACCGTAAGCTATAAGGAGTATCACCACGTATGGAGGTAAGACAACAGCGAACGTCGCTATGATAGACCCTAAAACCCCAGCTACTTTATAACCTATGTACGTAGCTGCATTTAAAGCTATAGGCCCTGGAGTAGATGCTGCAATAGCTACTAACCTACTAAACTCCTCCTCACTTAACCACTTAGAATCCTCAACAAATTCCTTCTCTAGTAAGTTAATTATTGACCAACCACCACCGAATCCAATCGTACTAATTTTTAAAAACTTAATCATTAACTCCAGATATACACCCACATCAACCATATTTACTACCAAATTACTTACTAAAAAATTACTTATTAAGTGTTCTTAAAATAAGCTCTGAAATATCTAGAACCTCTAGCTCTAACCCCTTACCCCTAACAGCAGTACTTAACTGAACCTCACAGCTAGGACATGCAGTAACTAATACCTTAACACCATTAGGTACATCATCTAATCTATTTAAAGCAATATGAGAACTCTTATCAGGGTCTAGAGCTAGGTATAGTCCTCCACCTCCGCAGCAGTTACTTTCTAGTTGGTTTCCTCTCATCTCAATTAGTTTTAGTCCTTGTATGTTCTTTATTATTTCTCTAGGTTCTTTAAATATCTTCATATGTCTACCTAGTTCAC